>Ga0214544_1003578_pt1 | contig 31960 bp, 24 predicted proteins | sample CNSS3metaG_FD_160074 | JGI IMG/M metagenome (GOLD analysis project Ga0214544, IMG submission 160074) | Root nodule microbial communities from cowpea collected in UCLA plant growth center, Los Angeles, California, USA - CNSS3 | ecosystem: Host-associated > Plants > Roots > Nodule | place: USA...
CTCGGTTCTCCAAATACCCGAAGCCAAAAAGGGGTATAGGCCCCGGTTCGCCCAAAACCGATGCCAAATAGTGGTATAGGCCTCGGTCCAGTAAGACTCGAAGCAAAAAAGTGGCTGGACGTTAGCTGTTTGGCCTCGGTCCAAGGAGACCCGGTGCCAAAAGGGGGTCTATGGCTTCGGTTCCCCTAACAACCGAAGCCATAGGGTTTATTTAGGGTTAGAATTTCGCGAACCATTTTTCTTCCCCGCGCCTGCGCCTCTGCAACTCATTCCCCTCGCTCTCTCTCTCGCGCGCTCTCTCTCTCTCTCTCCACAAAAATGGTGTCTTTGCAGCATCCCACCGCCGGTGACGCTGGTGGAGTTCACGACCGGAAGTACGCGGGGTGCGTGGCGGAAGATAAACTGCTCCACCATTGGATATGAGTTTCGTTGATGGCTTATGGGTCTCGTGTGGACACATGCAGGGAGTTTGTCATCTGAGTTGGGAGGTTCTTCCAGGGGGTTGGACGTGAACGCGCAGCCGCCGCAGGCGGAGGAGGTGGCGGCGCTGTCATCATCTCCGAACAGCGCAACTTCGTCGTTTCAAATGGATCTCTGCATATACAACAGAGGAGGGAGTTTCTACAAAAGGAACTACGAGGGTGAAGCTTATGATCAAAGGGCCTCTTCAAGAGCCAGCGATGAGGACGATAACAACGGTAGCGGCGGCGGAATCTGCCCTGGACTGAGGCTCCTATCAGTGATGATTGCGGAGATGAGGTGGTGGAGAGTGGATCGCCGCCGGAAGTGAAACTGGGTATATGGCACCGGTTTTGAAATAACCGAGGCATAAAAGTGGATATAAGGCTTCGGGTGATAACCGAGGCCAAAAGGGGTACATTTTGGCCTCGCCCCAATATGCCTCGGTTCCAGACCCGAGGCAAAATGCGAAAAATAACCGGGGCAGAAAGTCCTTACTGCACTGGTGTTCGCAATCTAACAAGGGTAATTCCATGGTAGTGATGATGACAATGTGTAAGGAACGAGGATAGGAGTTTGGTTTTGATGTTGCTTCAAATGTTTATTACTGGAGATTTTGGAGATTTTGGCCGTTAGGTTTTACTGAGAGAGTTTTATTAAGGAGATACAACACTAATAAGATCTGAGTCTAATCACATAAAATACTATACAGTTAAACAAATATGAACTTTTCACAATAATTAACTCTTTATTGTCCATTTCTTTGAAAAGAGTATCATAATCATAAATGTAAATTAGAAGATAAATACTTGAAGATCAAATTTGATGCTGTAATATGTAAGACTTCATTGGGTGATATAATTAATTTCTGTGAAGGTATTTAGTTGACCATTTTTAATAAACTTTGTTTTTTTCTTTTTAACTACTGTTTCTCAAAAATCTTAAATTTAAAATTTTAGAGAAGCCAAACTCAATACACTTAGGTCGATAATTTTATATAGTTCTTTTTAATTAAATATGTTTTACGTTTTAGTCCTTATAAATAAGATTTTGCTCTTAGTCCAAAATAAATATTTATTTTCATTCGTTCTTTATTAAAATGGGTAAGATATAATTCTTGTTCTTCAAGAAACCCTGTCTCATTTTGGTCTCTTATTTATGAAAAAAGAAATACATAAGTACAATGTTTTTAAAAAATTAAAAATATATTAATCCATAAACTATATATATTGTTGTAATAAATTTATTTTCCATGGGGTCCTTTTTTAATTCATTTTATAATTTACTTTAAAAATGAGTATTTCTTTAAACTAAAAACAAGACATTTTTTAAATCATTGGATCTGTAGAAACATTATACCAATAATTAAAAAATCCTTTGTAATCATTATTCTTTTTTTACAATTTGAGCTTTAATAATTTCCGTAGAGGCATATAATTTGTTTATAATTACACCCAATTATTGTTGGATGATGCAATGGTTGCTTTTGCTTGTAAGATTTCTTCACACACACACACACATATATATATATATATATATATATATATATATATATATATATATATATATATATTTGTATTGTGTATGCAATAAAAGAACTTGTATAAGATTCACTAATGTGAGAAAAAAATAAGTGTTATTTCTTATTAATATAACCAGCAAAAACATTAGAAAATTACCTAATGGGAACTCATCTAAATCTAATCTTTACATTTATATACTGTATTAATAATGTTAAATTTGTCTTTTTATCAAGCTACTTTTATTTTTCTCAAATGAGATGATGATACGTTGTATAAAAATAGACATGTGACTCTTGCAGGATGTGATAGCGTTGAAATGCTCAAAGCTTTTATAATATATATATATATATATATATATATATATATATTATAAAAAAAAAAAAAAAAAGATATTGCTGAATTTTGATGGTACAGTAGTGGCGGCAGCCCCCATTAGTAATGACTTATGGTCTTCCATTCAGTCATTGATTGTTAATGGAAAATTCTTTATGCGATTGTGGACTTTTATCTAATCTACTCAAAATAAAACTCATTATGATTACACCTTTTTATCCTACACAAATACTGTGTAATCTATGGCATTCCTGCATTTTATACAGGCCAAAACAACATTTTATATTATTAAAAACACTTATTTCAATTTGTAATAACCCTCTGCTATTTTCCAAACTTTCATGCACCTTTCAACTCACAAATTCTCTGCAAAAACTAGTCATCAATTACATCTACTCTCTGCGACTTCTACTGTTACTACGCATCATTGTCACTAACAATGTTATAATCGCTGAATCACCATTTTCAAATTACCATCATAATTAAGCCAATGATTGGTACTAATTCACGTAAAAGTAAATCTTCCAGCCAGGGATAGGATCAGTTGCAGAGTGAAGGGCATAGCAGGGAGAATCTAGACTGAGTTTATGTAGCGTTGAACATTTATAAGTTAAACTTTTGGTAGAAATATGTTGAAACTTTTTATTTTAATAGAACTAAAATTAATGTACTAGAAAAATGTGAGGTATAAATGTAAATTTATAAATGTTATTAATTTTTCTGTGAGCTTCAGAGAGTGAATTTATTCAACAAAAGATATCCATACTTCTTGAAATTGACTCTATTAATGGTACATCCTATTTGGTAAACTTTAAAAATGTCATCGAGCACATAAAAATAATAGGAAAGAAACGAAAGTTTCTCACCGCAAAGGAATACAAAAGAAAACCTACATCTGCAAATATCCGAACACGATATAATATTTGGTTCGTGAAGAGTACGTAGACATTGCATACTGAAAAACATTAGTTAAAAGGAAAACTCTCTTTACCTAAAAAACGGGACAGAAACATTTCCATTTTCTTTGTTGAAACAACATATGTGTCTAGAAATTGTAGTTTCCCATCTTGGAATGCTACTATCATGATCTCTTATTAAACTCTAATTAAGGATGGCCAACCAAGACCTAACCCACATGATTAGGGCCAACCTGATGCTTACACTTCAGTTCCTAATATTAATTATTAGCTTTCGCATATAAATTCACCGGTTTCTTTAACTTCTTAGCTTATTTATATGTACAATGCATATATATATATATATATATATATATATATATATATATATATATATATATATATATATATATATATATTTTAATGTAACATCCTATTTCCAAACAAGGTTATGTTGGTTAAGGACCTGATTAATTTATCAACATTTTACAGTGAGAAACGAAGAATTGTTGAGGCTATTTAGCTTGTATACGCGTAGTAGGGACAAGACAAGACCCAATATAGGTAGTACAATTTCTGGTCAACAATTGCAAGATATTTCATATTAATAGCCAATGCAAGTTGGATTAGGACAAGTACCTGAGCAGCCCTGAAAAAAATATCAAATGTTTTACCATATATATACTAAGAAGTTTAATAAATTATTTTGTTAATAATAGAATGGGACGAAACAAGCGTGGCACAGTGAAAAAAAAATGTTTTAATCGCGAAATAAATAAAGGTAGGAGAGTGATTAAAGAAAATGATAAGATGAGAGAGAGGGTTGTGAAAATGAGATGTTAATATTTAATGAAGATTAAAAAGGAAAGAAGGAGGTGGGTTCCTTACGCCCAACGCATCTTGGTGGTTCGGGTTCGGAGCTAGGTTTGGGTGAAGACTTTGTGCGGATAAGAACGACCCCTACCCTCACTCGTTTTCTCTCTCTCTCTAAAACGCCATCATCTACCGCTTCCAAGTCCTACAAGAACCCATTCCCTCCCTCATAGCCCCCACTCTTCTCCACTTCTCAAACTTCAAACTTCATCACTCTTTCTCTCCACTCTTCCCTCAAAAACACAAATCACATTCACTCCAAACAACCTCTCCCTCCGACCACCATGGCAATTGAAAACCACGACACCGCTGTCAGAGAAATCAAGCCCAAGAACAGGAGAATCATGGTAAACGACCATACTAGATTCTTTCAATCCACTTCCTCTTCACGGGTCTAGCTAATCTTGTTTTCTGGGTTTTTGGGGTAGATGCATTGGGATTCTGTGTTTTGTTTTGTTCTTATTCGGGGGTGATTAAAGTAAAGTTTTTTGTTTTGATTATTTTGAACAGGGTGCTGGAGGCCCTGATGATGAGGACAATAGGTGGCCACCGTGGTTGAAGCCACTGCTCAAAGAGAGCTTCTTTGTTCAATGCAAGTTACATGCTGATTCTCACAAGAGTGAATGCAACATGTATTGCTTGGACTGTATGAACGGCCCACTCTGCTCTCTCTGCCTCGCCCACCACAAGGATCACCGTGCAATCCAGGTTTGTCACACCATTCATCATTTTTTTTTCTTCAAGTTTTGCACAAAAAGTTTGTATCTGACACATTTTTGTTCAGGTCTCACACAGTCATTGTTTATCAAAATCACCCCTTTTCCTTTTATGGGGATACTTAGATACTTTTCCAATTTTTTCTAGATTTTTGGCTAAAAGTCCCACCTTTCCTTCCTTGCAAACATTTCGAACTATCATTAATTGGTTTCTATTTTCAATTTCTGTTCCCAATTGTCCCTCGTCCAACCGTTTCCTGCATTTACCAACTCCTAGAATGGTGTGAAAGTAACCACACGATGGAAGAAAGAATGTCAGCTTTTGGTGATTTTGAGTTATTCTCAACGCGTGTGGTGTGTCTCACGTTTAACCATTGTCTTCTGATGTTTTTTCTTTTTTCCTGTTAACTGTTGACAGATTAGGAGGTCCTCCTACCATGATGTGATCAGGGTTTCTGAGATTCAGAAGGTGTTGGACATCACTGGTGTCCAAACCTACATTATCAACAGCGCAAGGGTGGTGTTTTTGAACGAGAGGCCTCAGCCAAGGCCAGGAAAAGGGGTCACAAACACATGTGAAGTCTGCGAGCGAAGCCTTCTTGATTCTTACCGCTTCTGTTCTCTTGGTTGCAAGGTATTCATATTACCTACCACCAATGTCTTTCATTCCTTGTTTAAGCTTCTGACTAAGGAATTTTGCAAAAAAGAAAAAAAAAGGCAAACTGGGAAAATTTGGACTTTGCTTTGCTTTCTTTTCAAAGGGAGCATAGAACACTTTTTAGTTGAAACGAGTTGACTTTTTATCACAGCCATGAAAATGGGTACCCTTTGGTTCACGGGACTCTTGGATCCTTCAATTTATACTTTTGCCTTAATTTTCTCAGAGCATTAATCAACCACCCGCGTTTGAAATCTTGGGATTTGAATGTTGACTTTTAACCTTTAATTAGTCTATAACTCTAATGTCCTCAACAACCTTAATTTTCATGGTCTGTATTAAATTTTTTTCATTAATCAATGTGAATATGGATTGCAGATTGTTGGAACATCTAAGAACCAACAGAAGAAGAAGAAGCAGTCAACGGCAATGTCATCAGATTCTGAGGATTCATACAGCAGCAACAGCGTCCATGGCCTGCAGAAAAACTGCAAAGTTCAGAGCTTCACACCCTCCACACCACCTCCAACTTCGGTTAATTACAGAACTGCCAAGAGAAGAAAGGGAATACCGCACCGAGCCCCAATGGGGGGACTAATCATAGAGTACTAGATAGTGGGTATTTTGAGGTTATTTGCTATAATGCCCTTGGATATAAGTATAATGCTAATGCAAGTGTTTCGACGAGGTTTCACCGTTCCAATACTCGAGCTTTTCTAGGCCAGTATCGGAACTGTCACCTTCTGTTCTTTAATGTTTCCTGTAGCAGTTTCTAGCGTCTTGTATATATTTATATATATAAAGTCCAATAGAACTGGAAAAGGCTGAAGAAGAAGTAGTGAAAATAAGACACCTGTGAAATAGTTGATGGTGCAGTGATCAAAACAATGGCGTGTAGCAAAATAATAGGCAAGGCTCTTTTCGACCTAGCTAAGATGATGATAAGGACTTATAGGTTTGGTTTCTAAGGTAATTATACCTAAGTTTTGGGGTAGAGGATGTACATAGTGGCTAAGTGAGTTGGGCATGAGGACAAATGAAATGATGATGACAATGTACTTCTTGGAAAATAGGTGGTATGTCTAAATTATATGAGAATATCACAATAAAGATATATATTATTGCAAATGAAATACTCTTCTCTTTTTTTTTTCATTTCGTTTATTTTGAAAAAGAAAATTATAATTTCCCAGTGTTATAATGTAACCTTTGGCTAGTGGCGGTGAATGGTGGTAGTGGCGAAGGTAATACAAGCTTCCAAGGAGGTGGGTCCACTGCAGCCGGCTTAAATGGGGCGGGTTCGTCAGCGTTTACACGTGTCAAACGTTCATTGGGATTTCTGAAAGCCAAGTTGTATTGGTTCTCGAAAACGGAGAATTGGTCAGCCGCCTCTATTAAAAAGAAAAACGATTATTCTATGGGCGGTTCCCTAGTCTTGGATCTGACGGATGACATTGAGCACCATTGACGGCTGCGATCTCTTGATCTTCTCTCAATCATGGGGTAGATTCCCCCACGCTGAAATCGTAGGGCTTGGAGTGTTTGATCCAACTTTTGTTTAGTGGGCGTGTAAAATGAACGCATTATTATTATCAGCTAAAGCATAGATGGGGTTTGTCGTAAACAGAAGAGATTAGTGAGACTTATTGGGGACTTTCTTAGCTCGGCAATTTGTTGATGGGTCTAATCATGAGATGATAAAGTTACAGCTATTAGTGGAGTCATTCTAAACGTGTTTTTTTACCTCAAGGACTTCGATTCTACTCCCACTGAACTAAAACATTTATGTTAAACTTCCTGAATTTGGAAAAGATATGTGTTATCCCCTGCAAAGAGAAACAAACTAATCGCGGTTTTAATTGTTCTAACGTGAAATGTTTCCTGATGGAGAATGCCTAAGATTTTAAGGAAACTGTTTTGACTTTTCATTGTTCAGCTAATGTTTCTTAGAGTGTAAGATTTTAGATTCTCACCAAGTCCGTTTTACAAAAAGTTAAAGTAATAAATGATAGCTTCAATTAGTTAAAATGGACTGTTGTGTTTCTCCATTCTCTCAGATCAACTTTTTAACTTCATGTTGTTCCCATGTTTAAAAAAGAAATGCAAAATGTGATGATAAGCAGTTTTATTACCAGGTCATTTAAGTCAATAAATAATTAAAAATATTTATTTTTAAAAGGTAAAATAATATATGAAACTATTTTTATTTCGAAAATTTGAGAAATAAGAGATTTCCCAATCTCTATCCCCAACAGGTGAAGGCCGTTAAGTGTCTTGTCATGCGTTCGTTTTTTTCTTCCGATTTCCTTGTACATGTTTTACCGTCTAATGTGTCATTAATTAAAATTTATTAGCGGGTTATTAACTTTATTGCTTTAGACCGACTTTGGCATGCTTTTAGTCTCACGTGCGCGCTACCGTCACACGTTTAACGTGGAGAAATGCCTGTTCAACACGTTACTTTTTACTACTTCCGTGTCTCGCTTTTTCTTATCTTCTTTTCTAATTACTACCGTCTACACGGAAATTATTCCTCCACGTATTATGCTATACCCTACCACACCTCGTCCTATGTCGACATTACATATCTTATTTTTCAATTTTTATTTTCTATTCAAATAGGTTTTTGATAAAAAAAAAAAAAAATCAACCCGGTGTTTGTAAAAGCAACGGGGTTCTTAAAATATTTGAGATTAACAAAAACTATTTAATTACGGCTCATAATGCGGGAAAGTGCATGCTTGACTAAAAGATTGGGATTATTAAAGGAAGGAAAATGTTTGATTCACAGAAAATGATGATCGAAGGGATAACAAGGAGTTGAAAAGAAGAAAGTAACTTTTGTTTTAGGTAATCCGGCATAGCCGAGGAGGTGATACATGTGTAGATTCTTTGATGGTCCAATTGTGACACGTGGGTGGTGCTTGCATTTCTTTAATTACAGAAATTTTTCATGGGGGTTGAAGATGATGGATTTAGAAGTTTGAGAAGGGTGGTGGTGCATGACCCGTGGCTTGACGTGTACGGGGCAAAAGTTTGATGATGAAGTTGTGGTTATGGGTGAAAGAGTGTGACACGCGGCAAAGAATCTTCCAGGTAATCAACCCACAACCATCCAACGCATCGCTACCTACGTACTACTCTACGCTAGAACATTCTCCCACTTTTTAAAACTAAATTACATTTTACTATGAAATGTAGAATTAATTAATCCAACATTTTTTTTAGTACAAGAAAAAGGCTAAAAAGGTTTGTTTCTAATCAGCATGGGGTTTTCATTTCAACAGGTGGGTTTGATTTGACTAGGGGGGTAAAGGAACATTATTAACCCTAACGAACGCCGTTGTTTGTTTGTACCGGTTAACTCGTGAAGTGATTCGGTGAATGCGAATGTCAAAAATGAAACAGGATTAGGTAAGAGGGGAGGCAACAAAACCATGTTACAGAGGCGAATCCTAACTAAAAACGTCCCCGGAGTAGGGTTACATCATATGTCAGTTCAATTTTTCTTCCCACTAATTAAGTTAATACGAGACAAAGCTTACACAGAGGATTCCCCACATCAATAATAGAAAAAGGTATTATCTTGAATTAGGTGAGCCTCTTTAGTCTTTGCTAAAGTTTCTTCCGTGTGATTTAAGCCTTCATATCCTTATTTCATTTCAACTCTCGTCACTGATGTTAACCGCTTTACTCTTATAAATTAAATGGCCTGTAAATGGAAAGTGGCTAATGCACCGGCAATTCAACAAGCTTCAGTTTTTTCTATTCATCAAGATGCAGTCACCCTAATTAAGTAAACGTATGTGCCATCATACCTCTTTGGGACAAATAACCAAGTTGCAGTGTAGCTTAATATGGTTACGATTTATGATGGCAGACTTGAGACCAATTCTTGAGAGAGTTATTAACTGATTAAAAATACTCTTTAATTATTCTTAGTATATATATTATGACAGGAAAAGGGTACTTAGTGACAGAAATATATTCATTCATAATGCGCCACAAACCCTAAGCAAAAAAGCATTTAAATTATTTATTTCACTTTATTGGGGCATCTAAAGTGGTTTATAGAGGCAATAGTGTGATGCAAGTGGTTTATGATGCAAGTTGTTTAAGTATTTTCTGCGGGATGCATGGTGGTGGCTGCCATGTAAGAGCACATTATTAGAGTGTGAAAGTGGTGGTAATATATGTGCATCTAACTCACCTCCTTCTACTTTTCCTAGTGTAGATTAGCTTCTTTCTTTTCATGACTCGCTCATAACCCGATTTTTTCTCCCAAAATGTTCCCCAACTTTACGTAACTTTTTCACAACTCTCTCTGAACTTTAAACTCCGTTTTCTTTTCTCCTTCTTTAACTGAAAAAGACTTTATATTTATAATTCGGGAATAGGAACTCTAATTTTCTACATCATTGAATTCTCATCAAATGTACACCTTTTGCTGAAAGAGAGTCATAAAACCTTGTTTTTCCGTAGCTTCAGGTGATTGTGGTCCCACTTAATGAAATTTTTTAACCCATGATGTCACTTATCTACTTGCCCTTAGAATAGGATCATGATTTATAGCTAAAGCAAAAGATGGCCTCTTTCATGGCCTCCCCCATCCACATCATACAAATTATCCATCTTTTATTCCCTATTCATACATACATACACATATACATATATTTATATATATATTCTGAAAAATGATATCGTTATACTCGAGGGGATGCATGCATCGTGCACGTGGCTGTTTACTATAGCAATTAATTAAATGTTGAGTGATTCAAAACTTGGCAGTGACACAATGATCTGATCCATCAGAATCTATATTTTTATTTAAGATAATAAGAAAAGACGGAACCATGGGTTGAACTATGGTTACCTTTGAGTGCCACGGCTTCTTAATTTGCGTTTGATTGAAAGGGTTTAAAGGGAAAGAGGAGAGACAGATGATGACCTTGCCTCACACCATTATTTGCTATTAGACAAGTGATAGTAACCACGTTATTTTCTACTATTGGAACTATTCAATTTCTTTCTAAATTTTCTCCATCTGTACGAATAAAACGTAACACACAGAAATAATGTCCCATACTTTGGTGCTATCTGAAGCACACACATCAACTGAGAAAAGAAATATATCCTTGGCACGTTAAGCCTTTGAACATGTTTCAATTACTCATGCAAACAAGTGTCTACAGACACTCCTTCAGTATGATGCATTTGCATATCTATCATGATTTCTTTCTAAAGAAAATGTTTGTTGCTAAAATTAAATCTTGTGCAGTATACGTGGAATCATCTCTCTGTTGCAGCTGGATATATATATTGTCTTCTGGGGCTGTGATAGAGTCACTTCTTTGTGGTATAATGAATTAAAAATTGGCACAAAGTCATGTCCATTTATTCCTTTTGAAGTCGAAGGGAGTTAGGTCATGTCTTAAAGTCAACTCATTCATTGAATGGTTTTTTTATTGACATGCAGCATTGATATTTTACTTGTTCCTATGGTGCTCAGATTCCAATTATGGCATTTTGGGGTTCAGTTACTGAATCAGACTTCAAAATGGAGTTAATGAAGTCAGGGCTTAGGATTTACTAGTACACAACAGTTGGCCAAACTGGACTTGTAGATCACATGCTTTTAGGTGGAAAACTAGTAATCATAGGCTTGCTTTCGAGTTTTTTTCATGAGAGGGTTAAAAAAATTCTCCACCTTCATCTCTGTTCTTTCAAATGGTTTCAGAACAATATTAATTGGGGCGTAAAATTCAAGGTAGTTGTTGGGTTAGTGACGAAGAAAAAACAAATTCTAAAAGCAATGATGCCAACCCACTCGGTCACACACACATTTCTAGGTTTCAGAAAAATAATTCAAGCACCATTTCATTTCACTCCCGCTGTAGTTAATTTTAGTTACCACAGTGGAAAATATCTTATTTGCAACAAAATTTCTCCTGGATCGAACACACCCCTTCATCATGTTCACTGCAATTTTCTTTCATTCATCATTTTATTAATTTGTTGAGATTCTAAAAAACTGATTAGACTAATCTCTCCCAATTAAGAAGAGATGGGTTGTTATAGCATTGGTGGAAAATAGATTAACTTAAGGAAATGAATAGTATGAAGGTATGAATGTGTTGGTGTAGCAAGCGTGCAAGGCAGACAGAAACCATAAATGCTTATATAGGACCACCTAGAGTAGGCTTTTTGTTTGGGCACTAACACCCAACCACTCAAAAACACACGCTTCAATTCTGAAAGGGCCACTTCATGGAACTCTCCTTCCAATTTTCAACCATCCCCATACTCTAACAAATACTTCATCTCATTAACATAGACTCAGTTTATAATCTAATGGGTTGAAAATAAATAGTTTAAGAATTGTTAAAGAATTGAATTTGAAGTGATAGAATCCTTAGAATTTGAAGTTTGTGTTGGTGGGACAGAGTTGTGATGTAAAGGGATCGACGTATCTATCTTGAGTGTATGGGATGAATGGGCAAATGGTGACTTTGTCTGACACGCGCAGAATGGGTGGAAATTTCTGAAATTCTCATTCTTATATGTCACAAATCTCAAATACTCGCTTCCTTCCTTTTACTCTCCTTTTGCCCATTTCTTGCGTTTGCTCTACCAAACATCCTATCATAATTCTAGTGAAGAATGATACTTCAAATTAAGTGAAAAAGTTTTTTAATCATAGAAATGGTGTACAACAAAGACATTTATGTTGGAAAAAATAAATTGTCTTTGTCCCGAAAATCACCCTATTAATAAAGAAATAGATAAATACAAAGACACACATAAATATAATTTAGAAACTCCAAAATCAAAAAAAAATTGTCTAAAAACAACCAAAGAATAACATGTCCTTTGATCTCAAATACACTCACAATCTTCAAAGTAAAAATTTAATTTAATTCAAACCTCACAACACTCTATTATAAAAATATAAGAAAAAAAAAGTTAAATACAAACTTAAGATGTCTTTGATAGAATAAGAAATACTATAAACCTAGAGTCCATTATATAGTCACCAACACTCACATTCTAGCTTATCCAAGATGAGAAGGAACTTTTCAAGACATTATTTTTATCAATTCAATAATTTTCTTTTTATGTTATAAATTGTTGTTGTTGTGATTGTTATTATCATTATTGTTGAGAACTTTGATAGTATGCGTATGTATTTGTACAAAATTATTTTCAAGGATAAGATAGAGTAAAATAAGGTTATTTAACTAGGTTGAATATGCTATAACCTTCGATGATTTTCTTAAAGTAAACCTTAGCTTTTAGGAATCAAAAATTAAATGACAAAATCATTTTGTTTAAAAAATAATAAACATATATTTAATTCAATTAAAATTAAAGTGAAGCAAAATTATCATATTTTATTAATTCATTGTCTTAATTTAAACTGTTTTTAGTTCTTCCTATTTCTAGACAAGTGCACACATTGGGTTTTAACCCACATCTCAAACACTTCCAAGCCCAAGTGTAATCCAGCCCATGATATGGGAAGTGCTAAAATAAATTAAGTGGCCCAATTTAACTGAACTAAATGGATAACTGTTCAAAATTGTTAACTGAACTAAATGGATAACTGCTAGCCACACAAATGACCAAATATTGGTAGTTGGCCACATAAGTAACGGTGACAAAATAGGTTAGATCTGACGAACAAGTCCGAAATAAAAAAACGTGCCGAATCATGACACTACGCTTTATTAAGAAATTTTTTCATATTAAAAAATACTTTAGATTTAATTTAACTTTACAAAAATCAACACCTTATGTACATATTATAATTTGATGATATATGTAATTGAGGGAGATCTTGGTTCATTGTTGTTTTCTACTTTTTTATTGCAGGTATATATCAAAATTGCCCAGGCTAAGATGATGTGTTAGATGTATTGATATACAAATTTGGACCTGTTTTATGTTCTATAAACTATTTTTATTCCGATTTTTTTTCTGCGATTCTGTAAATTATCTGATCTAATGCACCGCTACATCTTAGATCTTTTACAGAGCAGCAAATTTTTTTTTTTTTTCTGAAGAGCACTTAAGACGAACCTGGAGTTTAGTATTTAACTGAAAAAAAAAAATCAGGGCTTTTCATAGTTTCTTGGCATAGTGATGATTTAATATCATTTTATAACATTTTAATGAAGTGACAATTTCTGACTGGATGTGCCTGATAACTGACCTTGTTGACTAAAGATGAGAGAATTTCTTTTGTATAGAAGCAAAGAAACATCTAAAGGGGGTTTTTTATACTAAAGTGAGTTGATGCAATTAATAATATCAATGAATTCATTTTTTACACAACAAAACTATTTATTACAAAGAGATTGCCATGCTATACAAGATAGAGCAACTAAAATAGAATATAACCCGACCCAATCCAATCTAACCCATGAATTTGAGTAAGGTCGGATTAAAAGAAATTGTAAATTTTGATATGGATAGAAAATAAATTCAATTTATTAAGAATCTAATTTATCTATGTTGTGGATGAGATGGATTGAGTCACCAATCCACCCAATTATAAATATTAAATATTAAATATTTAAATTTAATATTTAAAAGACACAGACTCCAAAACCTAAATGTTTTCTCTCTCTACTTATTCTCAGCGATTCGAATGAAAGCTCATCTCCTCTCCTTTGTAGGCTCTTCTCCTTTTCTTGATAGCTTTTGTTCCGAGTCTCAGACTGATGACCGTGCTCCTACATAGGCTTTCAAACGACAACATTGTTCATCCGAACGAGTTTCTTCACAATCAAGTTTGTTTCCAAATTTTAAACGAGTTGTTGTCTCCATTTGTTACTCCTTTTTTTCTTGCTTTGTGTATATGCTTGTATGATTTGTATTGCTTTAACATCATTTGGGATTGTATTTGGATGTGACTTGTGTGTTTTATGTATGCTTTTTGATGTGCATCAACACTTGGGGTGGAATAACATGTCTAATATGGAAATTATGCTTTGTAGATGATTACATTTCGTCTTGGTTTTGGGCCGCTCTTACCGGATATTTTGGTTGAATTATCATTATCATTTTAAGTTTAATTTCCTATTTTAACTACCTATTATTAATGGTGAATATTGTAGGTGCATCGGATTGAATTGAATCCACTTAGTTGTAGTGACGAAAGCTTATTATTGGAATAATGATTTAAGCAATTCTGGATTTGAAGTTTGTTGACATTTCTCTTTTAATTTTGTAACATTGGTTGTGTTTTAGATTTTTTAGTTTTGTAATTTCACAACTTAATGCTTTCACTTTATACACATTTTAATTAGAATTATAATTTTTATTTATGATTGAAAAAAAATTGGATTTTTTTTAAGTAAAACCCACCGACCCGTAATGGATCCTGGACTTACTAATAAATGAGTCAGGTTGGGTTGACTCATTAAATGGCCAACCCGTAATGGACCGAGTTAGATTGGATGGCTTGTTTGAACGGCTCTAATACAAAATCAAACTAAAGGTATAATGCATGCAATAATCATTCTATGCAAAAAGAGAAAAAAAATCCTAATTGAAATGTGAATAAGGCACGCAGCAACACAACAAACTCATTAAAATTTTAAAACAATGAAGCCGTGTGTTAGTTTTAAGGTTGAGCGTCAGTTAAGTTGGATTGGGTTTCAGTCCAACTTGCTTAATCCGATATTATCCATATTTAATATGAATACTTTAGTATCAAGTGGGACAAGAGATAATTTACCTTTTTGTCTTCATAAAGCAAAATATATAAGAAATAAAATCATGAACAATAAATATTTAATTAACTTGCTTTTTTATTTAGAAATAAAAAAGAACATGTGAAAGGGTAAAAGATAAACATATAGAAATCATAAGTAAAGCAAGAGATAAAGATAAAGAAAAAATATGTTTCTTATTCTTTATTATATTTAATTTTAAGTTTTATGTATTTTAAGTTTAACTCAATAGAATAAAATTAGCTCTCCAAGGTGAGATTAATCATTAATAGATGGTTCGATAGTGATCCGATAGTAGATAAAACAATTGACCGAATAAACAACAGATCTCTCGATAACAAGCAACACAATAAGCCTAACAAACTAAAAATCATGTTAGGACAGACTCTAATTTATGAATTTGATATCATGCTCAGAAGAAAATTTTAAGCCTAACTCAATCTCACAAAATCAACTTAAAAGGTAATATTTACACCAAATTATGTAGATAATTTTGTCTTATCTCTAATCAGCATGGGACCTGAAACAATTAACAATGTGTTTGATAAAAAGGTTAAAAATCGTGACTTTCAATTGTGAAATGCAAATGTCCAATGTTTATCTAAAAATACATACTGATATCCAATGTTTCATCTTAAAATACAAATTCGGCTAAAATATAATTCCTTTTTTCAAAATGATTGAGAAAGTTAAATTAATTAAAGCAAGTTAGTTTGAATTTGAAAAGGTACATTTTTGGAGCGCCAAAATCCCTCGAAGTAGTATACATTTTAAATGATTCAAGGCCAATGTAACTGCTGCCTCGGTAGTCGAGTATTCAGCTTTCGGTGCTCTCCTCCACAAATCACGCTCACCTCTTAACACCCTTACATTATCAACTTTCAACCTTAATCAACACACCCCACAAAAAACCAACCATCTTTTTTCTGCTAAAATAAGTAAGAGACAAATTCATACATGCATTATGTTTTTCTAAACATAGCCTCAAATAATTGTTTTAAACTAAGTCACCCAATTTCATCACCACAAACTGTTCAGTAAGAAACTTTACCACTAATCAACTTGAACAAAAACACACAGAACCTTCTCAAGTATACCCCTGTTTGTACTTGCGGAAGAGGTCCTCAGTTTTGGCATTCCTAAAGGCACAGCACCCTACCAAATACACCACAATTAGAACAATGACTGTGATGATTAATATCACATTGGCCCTTTTCCACTCCTTCCTAAGATTAGCCAATAAACCACCCTTGCACGAGTCACAGTTGTAGCAAAGTTGTGTTTGATCGTTGCTCCATTGCAGACAATCCATATCTGCTCCTAGGTTGAACGCTCTAATCCAATAGGTTGGGTTCACAAACGTATACCCACATTGCGTTGGTGGCCTGCAACACCCTGACTGCAGAAGATCCAAGCAACAAAAAATGTAAAATAAAGGTAGCTTTTTTTAAAAAGTTCAAGAACAAATGGTTCAAACCAAAGCCATGTTTAGAAGAAACTTGATAAAGTTATATGGTTACTTTGGTTGAGACAAAACAAAAGCATTGAACTTTAACCTGCATGGGCGTTAGATGTGCGTTGAAAAAGTCCTCGGCCATTCTGTAACTCTGGCTGAGTTCAGCACACACGTTGGTTTGGCTAATGCAGCTTCTGATGCGATCCCACTTGAAGGAGCTTCTAACCCTTCGACGAAGGAACCCAGAAAAGTCGTTCATATGATATTGCAAGTAAGCTCTGTCAGCTTCAATGTTGCCATGACCTCGAAGCGTGACCATGTAAACAAAGCCCACCAGACAGACTAAAAGTATCACCAGCACGAGCATGACAACGAGGTACACTACGAGGAGCCAGGTGATTCTGAAAAAGGCTCCAATGCAACCTGCGAGAGCCACCACCAAGATGAGAACTCCGAGGATGATGACGGGCCACTGCAGAAACTGGACGCAGGTGTCTGCCTGGCCGTTTGCTAGCCAGATTCCGGCGCCGATGATCGGGATTGAGAGGATCACGGCCACGAGGTTTATGCATACAATCACATTGTTGCTCGCTGCCATCTTTGTAGGAGAAATGTTTCTGGGTTTTGTTTGTTTCTTAGGAAAACTAGAAGATGGTGGAAAACGAACTGGAGTGAGTGAAGGAGGGTTGGAGAAAGGTTGGATACATTATGAGAACATAAACTAAAATTACTTAATGGTGAGATTAGATGTTTTAGAGGTGTGGGGAATCCTTGAGACTGGGAGCAAAACTTTTTGAAAAGTGATGCCTTGTAAACAGTACAGATTGAGACAAAAATAGGTAAAAAAAAAATAAAAATAGAGGGAAAGATGAAAGTGGGTGCCAGTAATGTGCAATGTATGGTAGAGTGTAGGTCATAGACAGCATCAACAAAAGAATCTGTTTATCATCACTACTCGGGCTTTTCTCTGCATACATGTTGACTTTTCTCACATATCATAAAGACTTTCACTTACATGTTCACATTCTTCCTCTTCCTCTTTCGAATCAGTTCTGCTTTGTGTTTGTATTTTAAAAGATATGATACAGATTAAGAGTTTAAGGTGAGTAGGAAGTTTTACGGGAATAAAAATGACAAAGATAATTAATATATAAGTAGAAAGATCAATAAATTCTCTTTATTAAAGTTTTTATGTTGGAAGGGATGTCATGTTCTTATTCAAGTTTGTTCAAATTTATTGGTATTGAATCTTTTGACATCTTCTTCCATGAAAACGATGATTATCATGATAATAGTTGGGATGAAAAATCTCACAGTAGTATCTTCTTGTATCTAAAGTCATTCGTTTGAAGAAAATATGTCTTGACCATGTTATAAAATAAGAAAATGATATTTTAACTTACTTTTTTTTTATTTATTTTTAACTCGGTATTTCGATTATTATTATATCATCTATTTTGATTTTTTTTAGTAATGTAATATGATGATCAAATGATTATTGAAATGATAGATTAAAAGTGAATTAAAAAAAATGAATTAAAGTATCATTATCTTTTCAAAATAATGGTCACCATTATGTACTCTTAAGAGGTAGGTGTACAAACATGTAAAAACTCACACTTCAGAAAAAGAATGTTAAAAATAAGATAATTTGAAAGTTCCACAGTGAATAAAAATAAGAAAAATAATTAATATAAGTAGAATGACCAATAAACTATCTACTTTTAAGTTTTTTTGGTTGAAATTCACCTCATGATATCTTATATTGGTTCATATAGTTGTTCACAAATTTTTCATGAAAAACCTCACCATACATCATTAGATGAAGAAAATGCCTTTCTCTTGACAATTATGGCTAATTTGGCATCTTGGTTAGGAGAATTGTTTATAGGTTTTGGTTGTCATCTAGAAAACCAGTTGATGAAAGATGAAATGGAGCGACGGAGAGAATCCATAAAAAGGTGTGAATTTTGGATACATAGACTGACGGAGTATTTGTTTATTCATCTCCTTGATACTTGAGAGCAGCTACAGTATCTCAAATTTGCATGTTTTATTTATTTTATTTCTAGTTAAGTGAACCTTAAACCTAAAGTTCATTTAAGATATTATGAAAGCATAATTTAATTAGTTAAAATATAAGAAATCAAATAAATAAGTAAATTTAGACAGAATTAATGATTGAACCAAAATTATATAGATCTCATAAGACAAGGAATGATATGTTTTTATACATTAATTTATTATTGACATATTTACTTATCAGTGTAGCGTATACCGGGGTTTGTTGGGTTCTTGATTTTTTTCACTCTAAAATAAGGTTGTATATATATATTGTATTATATTTGGATAAGAATTTTATTATAACTATAAAATATTATAGTTTTATTAATATTAGAATAAAATTTCAATTTATATATTTTTAAATTAATATTAAATTATTTTATTATAATAACTTAAAACTAATAAAATAGAATATTCATTATAATATTCTATAATATTTAAATAAATAAAATCATTAAAGAAAAATAAAATCTTATATAGAATTCAAATTAAATTTAATTTGGATTTAACATTTGATATTAACCAATATATATTTTTATTGGCATTCATTTTTTTTAATTTATCTTTAAACTAGCTATTATTTTAAATTAAAATAATTAATTTTTTTAAAATAACTATTAATTTAAATGTACTTCTTTTATAATAAAATAATTATTTTATCATTTTTCTCGTAAATCATTATTTATTTTTCAATAAAAGAAAAACACATAGTATCTGCATGTATTTTCACTGACTAAATTAAAAATAGTAAATTAAATCATATATCAAACAGGCACATAATAAATAATTAGTTGTTCTAAATATGTCAGATACACAAAGAGAGAAAATTTTATTAAAAATATAAAACTCATGGATAATTTTCTACATTTTAAAAAGAAATTACTCGCCCACTATTATATTGGTAGGAAATATCTTAGGTAAAGGCTAATACCTGAATCATGAGGAGATTCTTTGGGTTGGGACATGAGATATATATTTTTGTTCCTAAACATAATTCAAAGAAAAAAAAAATAAATCAGAAAGGCTTCTCCTTTATCTCTTTATCCACACTGCGTTGTGTTGTGTTTATACCCAACTTCGAAAATGGCTACTTTAGAATCTGCCCTCACCCTGTTCGCACCCCAACGATTTTCGGATAATTATCGTTCGTCTGCAAAACCACCTCACTCCATTAAGCTCAATGCTTCCACTTCCCTTTTCTTCCCTTCCAAGGTCTCTTTCAAATCTGCAAGACTCTGCTTCCACCTATGCTCTGCTCTGCAAGAGCTACCCACAACAGAGAAAACACCTGACCCAACCCAACCAACTAACAACCTCACCAAGCTTTACGTCGCTAACTTGCCTTGGACTCTGTCGCCGGCCGATATCAAGAACCTTTTTGCCCAATGCGGAACCGTAACTGACGTCGAGGTTGTCATATAACTCTCCCTCTTGCACTTGCTTTTCCATTATGATTTTGTAATGAGAAAATGGGAACTGGGTGTGGTGTTTTAATTTTGAATTTGGATGTTTTTTATTTGTACGGATACGGGTTCGTTCAATTGCCTTGACATAAACAACCCTTGTTAGATATATCCCTAAACCCCAAAGATTAGTTGAGTAGTTGTAAATGAATGAAGTTACTCTTTTGCAGATTGCTCATTTGGCCTATGCAGTAATCCTTTATATGGGTCTTTTCTGACATTCCAAACAGTCATGTTTGTAGCATTATAAGCTTATTTTGTATGCATAATGATACAGTATTGAAATATTCTCTATTAGTTGAGTAATGTTGGCCTGTTTTTATGTATCTTTGTGTAATTTGGAGAAATGGATTTTTATTGTAGTAGATAATAAGGAACAAAAAAGGGAGGCACATGGGATATGCCTTCGTTACTATGGATTCCGGAGAAGAGGCTCAGGCTGCTCTTGATAAATTTGATACATATGTAAGTTGCTGCGATTTTGTTCAATTCACACAATACATATTGATATAGTGTTTTTCTAGGGTGTTCGTTGCAGTTGCTTCCACTGTCTTAATATTTGACTGTTTTCGGGTGAATTGCTAAGATAATTATCCCCTTAAATGGTGACTCCAAATAATGAATTTTTACACCAGCAGTTCCCACTTCCTTTTATTTTCAATCCTGTTAAGCCACCTCCACCTCTTATTTTCCACATTTTTTTTGTTTCATGGTCTGATACTCACATTACAAGAGACTGTGAGTTCAGTTATTTGAGGTCTAACTGAACGTGACATGCAAAAGATTATCTTAATGTTGATTAGTGTGAGAACTACAATGTTTTTTCCATACCTTGCGGCCTCCCATTACGAAAGTGTGATGCAATTAAATGTTTTTTTATGGCCATACAGTTTATTGAACAAAATTTGGCGTCTTTACATAAAAAGGATTTTGCAGTGTGACACATAGTAGGATCTCCTAATAAATTCTGTGTTTTACCTCTGGCAAAGTACTTCCAACATCCTAAGAAGGCAAATTTTAGGGGTCGTACATAGACATATTTTAACTAAATGAAGAGAATATAGAATACTGCTTTGAATATTGCATTCAACTTCATTATGGTAACAGTTTTGTTGACTTAAATGTGTGATTCAGGAATTATCGGAACGGATAATAAGGGTAGAGTTTGCAAAGCAATTGAATAAACCTCCTCCTTCTCCTCCTCCACCTCCTCCAGGTCGTCGTAATCCTAGAGAGACACGACATGTACTTTATGTATCCAACCTAACATGGAAAGCAAGATCTACCCATCTGAGGGAAGTCTTCACTGAAAATTTCAAGACACCAGTTTCAGCCAGAGTTGTCTTTGACAGCCCTGCTAAACGATCAGCTGGGTACGGATTTGTTTCTTTTCTTACTAAGGAGGATGCAGAGGCTGCCATTTCTGCTGTGGACGGGAAGGTAATTATTGTCTTTCTGTCTACTTGCTCTGCTATTTAATGTATGAAATCAATTATTTGTGTTCATCTTTTGTAAACAGTATGTATGCCTTTGAATATCTATGTTTGTAGAAAATAATTTTAATCAAAGTTATGTTGCATAGCATTTTAGGTGTGCATGTTTCATGTTTAAGTTTTTGAAAACTTTCCTATATGTTTCTTGGATACAAATGCACAAACTACTTAAAGGAGACGACTCGAAACTAATGTGTGGACAAGTAACTAGTATAGTTAAAATTTTCCTGCTGTTATAAGATCTAGAGAATAAATAATAGATTTGAAGGTGCTTGAATCTGAAGGAGCATCTGGGTGATCTCACTCATATAGAAACACCTTGGGTGTTTTTATATAAGATCACTCATTTGTTTGTTACTTTATTTAGCCTTCTCCATAGTTCCATCTTTGGATCCTTACATCCAGGTTATGTCCATAGTACTATTATGGCCGAGTTTCTAAAGTCATTAACTTCAACTGAATTTATCAAGTGTGCAAAATTACTGCATTTTCGCATGATTCCTGCTGCAGGAAAATAATTTACTTTTTGCCTGTCCTTCTGCAGGAGTTAATGGGACGACCCCTTCGCCTAAAATTCAGTGAAAAGAAGGATAAGGAAGCTGGAGGTGGAAAAGAGGAAGATCAAATTAAAGATGCTGGAAGTGAAGATGAAGATCAAAGTTCTGATGCTCAACCAGAAGAGTCATAAATTTTAGATATTCATTTACTGGTCTTTGGTCGTGATAAGGGATTCTACGAGCTGAAATTACACCTTATGTGTAAAAGAACTATGATAGATGAATTTTTGCATCCACAATATTTTTCACTAAGGTCGAGTTTATATTATTCCTCTAAAATTTGGGTGAAAACTAAAGAAACTCTTCGATTATAAATCTAGGTTCTGATTTTTTTCACTCCCGTTTTTAAGGGTACTTTAAGGGTTGATAAAACTTCAAAATCATGTCATATAAAACCTCTGCAAAATGTATCATAAGACTAAGTTCAATTCATCATATTGGAACCGTAGATCTCCTCCATCCTGGCATCTTGTATTCTATGATTCCATAATTTGGACCCTTTTTCTTATAAACCTTTCAAATTTGGTGCCAATATTGAGTTTTACATTTTTCCTGTAGTTTGTTTCCATTGTAAGTTTTGGTTCTTATATAAGAAAACTGGAGAGTAGTCTTTTCCAATATTTTCCTATAGCAGTTTTAAGTAGAAGGTCTTATCTGGTGTTAGTGACAATACCATAGCAGTTTTTATAAAACCAAATAGAAGGTATTATTTGGTGTTAGCGACATATGGGGCAAAATCTTTGGTAAACATGTATACATATGGACTAAAACTTATAAATTTCTTGCATAGGAACTAAAGTATAAGGACCAAGTGAATAGATTAAATAAATAAACTTTTGGTACATAGTGAAAACAGTTTCATGAATTCTTACAAATATTTGTAGAACTCGTGGAAGTTGCACAAATTTCACACTTCAAATAGTGCATAGATTCCTTACAAAATTTTATGATCTGCTATTCCCTGAAAAGCGAAACCAAAAGGAAAGTTGCTTCTTTGTGGACGCCAACAGTAACCAAGTGCATATAATTTGACTATTATTATGTTCAATTCTTTGTCTCGCATGTCTAAGTAATTATTGCTCAATCTGCTTTTGACCCAAATTAAAAGATACTACACTTCTTTGTGTTATTTGATTTTTCCAAGCCTTTACAAAATCATACTCTGTTATTTGATTTTTCGCTCAAATGAAAGAAACTATTTACTTTTTTATTTTTAACATAATTTTACGTAAGTTCTTTATTTTATCTTTTTAAATTTTTCTTTCTAGATTATTGTCAATGCATAATAAAGATGAAAACAAAAATATAATTAGAAAAAAAATTATGTTATCTAAAAATTTTAAAAAGGACAGTAAAGAAATAAATTTTCTCATACAGATGTACCATCAAAACTTCTATAAGCAAATTCAGATGTAATTGAACAATGTTACACCTTATTAAGCTTAACAGGCTTAGTTTTCTTGTTACTAAGAAAAATTAAAATGGTCCAAACAAATGAAAAGGAAAAAGATACTCAAGTGACATCAGAAAGAAAAAAAAAAAAAAGTGACTTGAAGGTTTAAAAATGATGATCCTCTTTAGTTTTGATGTTGTCAAAAGACTCAAAAGAGATTGGATCAGGGTTGTCTCGGTTTTTGTGCATATCATTATGTCTCCACATAAATTGAAAAAATGGCTCGAGTCTTGGGCAATTATGAAATTGACGGCACATCATTCAACTCAATAATCTCACCAATTTCAGTCAGCAGAGAAAAAAAGAAGAAACTTTTACTGCTGTAAAGTAAAAATTTTGATGCTATCATAAACATATCCTCTGATGCAGTTTGAGGACATGCAAACATTCGAAAGACACAGAACTGACTGATAAATTTAGCAAACCATGCTTTTACTTACAGAACAAACATTGTTAATTATTGATATTCCTTCAATTAGTTCTCTTAACTAAGGCAAACGTATTAAAGCATGTCAAACAATTATATTAACTTTTCTTATCTCAATATATATTCTCCCACTTATGTCAGAATATATACTCATTTATCAAAAAAAAGTAACATCTTTCTTCTGGGGTGTTTGGAGAAGTCGAATGTGATCTTAAACAACCACTTGAAGTATAATATTTGTCAATGAATCGTTGAAAATTGAAGTGCAGTACAAGGGAAGAGAAATAAAATAAGCTCACATTTTCTTTTGTAGACCCACAAAAGTTCAATAATTCTACTTCTGTAATGTGCAAACTCAGGGTATCATTTAATTTGGAACTTTGTAGATAGGCACAGATCTAACAAAATTGCGTGGCTTCATAAAGAAGGAAACCCGTACGTTCAACAAGTAAGTTGAGAAGAGAAGAAGCGAAAATTGAAGAAGGTTTGGTTGTGTGTTGGGTGGAAAGTGACAACTATATACTTGACTCTAACATGCTTTTAAATGCATACTCTATCTTTCTACAGCACCTTTATTCCCTCAAGAATATATTCTCGTAATCAAGTTGACTAACAATTTATTTAGGTTATCATGTGAATAAAGATTATGGTTGTCGTGTCACTTGGGATTTCATTTTTTATCACCAAAAATTTTGAGAATACTATGGTTTGCATTATGGAGTTAAGTGTAATTATTGGATTGTGTCATTGTTAAGTCATTCCTTTGGTTTTGTAATGTTTTTCGAATCTACTATATTGTTAGACCCATATTTTAACTGTTATCTGTTTTTTATTCCTTTGGTTTTATTTGATCTGAAAAAATAAAACAGCTCCTTGTGTCACATGTATACACTGCTGTATTTGCAAAGTTCGTAACACTATGAATTGTGGGGGAGAGATATTTACTGTTGGATCATGGAGAGAATATATGCAAAGTAGAAGATTGTTGAAGTCTCAGAAAAGAGATATGATTCACAAGGGAGACAATTAAGCACAATATTCAACTGTTAACGTAAGAAGTCTTAGTGGTGTTCCCAACTCATCAATCACTTCTATGCTTTAAGACTTGTTTTTTCTCAAGCCCGAAAATTTTGCAATCTGTTAGCACTCTAAATTGCTCACACCAGTTATTAGTATAGTTGTTTTCTGAATTTTTGGCTTAAATAACAACATAGTGGTTTACACTAGCCTGGTTTAGTTGATACAATGAAAGCGAAAACATTGATTTTCAAACTTATACACTGCTTTGTATTAGATACAGCTAATTCACGGCTACATTGGCTTGGTTGGCACATTAATGAAGTTCTTGAGGTAATTTAGAATAGTGAACAGGTTAAAATAATTAAAAAGAGAAAAGCATTCAATTTTTATACATTCTCAACCAACATTACCTTAGTCTACAAATCATTGTAACCAAGAAAAAGAAACTAGAATGCAGAGAAAGCTAGGGAGAATGGACAAAAAAGAAAAAGAAGTTGAAGGAAAAAAAGTTAAAGTACGCTCATCAGCACCCCCTTTTCCTTGTCTTTGCCCTTCTTTCCATCTAAGCCCTTTGGCCCCTTTTCCACGTTATCTTTCCCCTTTCATAAATTCTAGCAACCATCTCTTTCTTCTTGCCCGGATCAATCTGTAAGACCATTACCCTTTCTTCCTTGTATGTTACTCATCATTGTTTATAAGATACAGATTCTGCTAATCTCATGCATATATATAAGTTTGCTGCCTGTAGATAGATACTTCAGTTTTGGTTTTGTAACTTCTCCACTTGTTTCTACCCTTGTTTGAAGGTTCCATTGTTTTCTTGTCACTCATAATTATAATCTTCTATTATTCATAGCCAATCTTTTTCCTGCAACAATCACTTACCATAGAAGGAGAAAATAGAAACCATGTTCATAATATACTGCTCCTGAGTCCCAACTTCTAAGCTTCTCTTCTCTCAACAATGACTTCTCTTGGCAACCCCAAAAGCTGGGTTCCATACATGAACAACAAAGACTGCTCTCAAGGGTTTTGCAGCTTGTATTGTCCACAGTGGTGTTATGTAATCTACCCTCCTCCTCCTCCCTTTGAATTTCCCGCTGATGATTCAAGTCCAAATTTTTCTCCTCTAGTAATCGCTGTCATTGGGGTCTTGGCCAGTGCTTTTCTTCTTGTGAGTTACTACACCTTAATATCCAAGTACTGTGGCAGCAGAGAATCTTCACAGAGCGAAGATCACGAAGAAAACGCTGAATTGGAAGATGATCACAACCCTTCGCTCCACGAGCCATGGCATGCTCCAACCATTGGGTTAGACGAGGCTCTGATTAAGTCCATAACAGTTTGCAAGTACAAGAAAGGCGATGGGTTGGTTGAGGTCACAGATTGCTCTGTATGTCTCAGCGAGTTTGAAGATAATGAAAGTGTGAGACTCTTGCCGAAATGCAGCCATGCTTTTCATCTCCCTTGCATTGACACGTGGCTCAAATCTCACTCTACTTGCCCTCTGTGTCGTGCTAGCATATTCACCTTCAATGCTGCAGCACTTCATGTGGCTACCCCGGTCATAGAATTGGGCATTGGAACTTCAGAAAACCAACATGCAGATGAACATGTTGCTGTTACTACAAGGGACAGTGATTTGGATGCAGTGGAAGGAGAAGCCTCACACGGTGAAGCAGTTTCGAAGACTGCATTGCGTGCTTTGAGTGATCTAGGAAATTTGAGAGGAAGGCACAGTGTGATCGAGATTAGAGATGAAGAGTATGATTCCATCAGAAGAACAGTTTCTATGGATCATTCATTTCAAAGGGGTAGTGGTCTTTCTGTGGCTGATGTTCTCCATTTGAATCAAGAGCGTGAAGGATGTTCCAATGGGGCTGGCCCTTCAAAGTGTTCAAGAGGTGAAAGTAGCAAGTCTAGCCATAGAAGAAGGGTTTTGCATTATGTTTTGAGTCCAATTACAATGAAGAGGTCATTCTCTAGTGGAAGATTCTCCCTTAGCAGAAATGGCAGAGGAAGGCAATGGGTTCTTCCTCTCTGAGCAATACCTTTGCCTTATTTTTGTTTTATTATGATGATGATGAAGATCATGAGGTTTAACTAAATTTTTGAGTGAAGAGCTTATATTGTGAAGTATAATTGAATCCTTATGTGGTGTTTTCATCAGTGTGATATTAGTAGTAGCTGAAATCAACACTCTTTTTTTCTTTTCATGTATATCTTTTTGAGTTTGTATTTTAATCAGTAAAGATTAACTGCTATGTTTCCCTTGTGTTATTAACTTGAAGGTTTCTGTAGGATGCATCAAACACTTTCTATCAAAATATCTGCAAGGGTTTTACTGTTAAGAAAACTAGAAATCATAAACTTAGTATATTAAGTAATTGAATGTATTTGATTATGATTATAGATAGAAATAAGTGATGTGAAGATTATCCATTAACGTGAAAATGATGTGTGCTTTATGAATTTTATGACTGTGCAAACAATGTTCATCGTTTTCATATCCGCTTTTGTTACCCAATTACTAGACCGTAACACTGCGTGTGACAGAAAATTCAGAAGTACACTGATAAGGTGTCAAATCAGCAGTGACAGAATTGGTATCAAGGACCGTAACCCTCTGCATTATTAGCGGTCCTTAAAAATAATTGTGTCGACCTTTAAAGGTATGAAATCAAATAAAAAATCATTCATTCACACTTCTGAGAGTGGTTGGAAAACGTGTCGTAATTCTCCACATGGTTATTGAGGGATAAGTCTTGCAAAATTGCAGCACAAAGTGAGGATTTCGAAAGAATACCGAAGCATGATGATATCAGTGATTTGAGAAATTCGAGTCAATCGAGATATGTCTTATTAATATTAGTAAATATAAGTTTTGTATGATGACATTTTCAGCACATAAATTAATTAAAGAAAACAAATATAAATGTAGTAAACAATATATTAAATAATAAATTAATTTCAAACTCATGCCATGTTCTTTTATAGGAGAAGACTTACAATATGTTTTGATGTGTCTTTTTAAAAACAGTTAGAGAAAGAAAAAAACGTTCTTAAAATTTAAAATTAGTACGTGTATAAATTAAGATAAGCTTTTAGGGAAGTTGAGGAAATAAACTTTTAGTAGTTAAATAAAACATAATATTAACCTTTAGACAATTTTCTTAATTATCTATGCCTTGTAAGTGTTTTGGAAGAAATTTATTTAGATATAACGAAACTATTTGCAGAGCCCATAAACAGCTTAACTTTAGGGGGGAGGGAAATGATTGATGGATATATGATTTGAGGGACTTACAGAAGTTGATATAGGTGCAAATATAAATGTTGACGTTTTCTATACTTTTGGGCTTTTGGCCTGGATTTGTTAAGACGCAAACAAAAAAGTAGGGGCTTCTCCATGCAATTCCAATCACTTCTGCATTCCTTAAATTTTTTTAAATTTCCACTTTGTTCCTAGTAAAAGTAATTACCTTTTTTCTCTATTAATGATTCACTTCCAAATTTTTTTTCCTCCAATTTTTTTTTCTAACGGATATCAACAATTAGTACGTTGTTTTGTTCTGTCAATATCTAATATTATAACTTTTTTTGTTTATGAATGTCAACATCAGTTCCAAAACTTCATTTTTTTATTATTGGACGTCACATATATAAAAAATGGATTTCAAAAACAATTTATATATAATATATATACACCGGACGTAGACATCCATATATATATATATATATATATATATATATATATATAAATGTTTTCTTTTCTTTAACTTTATTATTTAATTTTCTAATTCATTCTTTTTTTACTTTCATTTATACTATTAATCTTTTTAAAATTGACTTTTGCTATAATTTTTTTATTTTTTTATTATATATTTTAAAAATAAAATAAAATATTTATATATATATATATAATTTATTTTTATATAAAATTAAAAACATAAATAATATTTTGAAATAAATTAAATTAAAAAATTAACTTATGATACAAACAAATAAAAAAATAATATATATATTATTGTTTCACTTACACTTTATTTTTTAACTGTTAATTTTTTTAAATTTATTTGTATTGTAATTTTTAATTTATTTAACTTAGATTTTAAAAATAAAATAAAATATTAACCTATATATATATATATATATATATAACTTAGTTTTATATAATATATTAAAAATAAATAATACTTTGAAATAAATTAACTTAAAAAATTAATATTTTAATAAAAGAAATAAAATAAATGAAAAATATATATATATATATATATATATATATATATATATATATTGTAATTTATTTTCTTATTTTATAAAATTTTATAAAATTTATTTTTATTTTAATTTTTTGATTAATTAATAAATATTTTAAAAGTAAAATAAAATATTTATAAATTTTATAACAAAACATAAAAATAAATTAAAAATAAGGCAAAAATATATATATGTGTATATCGGATGTCGACATCCAGTATATAGAATTTTTTAAATATATGTTAACCGGATGTCGACATTACAAAAAAAAAATTATGTATCACACATAGACATCCGTAAATGGAAAAAATATAGTACCAGATGTCGACATCCGTAAAATAAAATAAGATACTGAATGTCGACATTCATTGGAAACAAAATTGGGGTGAATATGTTATAGAAAGTAAAAATGTAGTTATTTTAAACTGAAGAGCAAAGTGAGAATTTTAAAATATGTTGGGTGTATAGGAGAAGTGGTTGGAAATGCAAGGAAAAGCACCAAAAAATAGACAGGTTTGAAGTCATTCTAAATCCAGTGTTAATAACCATTTAAAACTCTTCATAATTATCAAAGGCTTTCTGATGAAAAATGTTAAGTCTTTTTATATACTTAATATTAAATATTTTTCAATTTGGAATTGTTTATAACACATTAATTTTTTCTTTCATCTCGTTCTCTGTATTTCTTGCATTTTAAATATATAACTCACTGCATTTATTATTGTCTGTAACATCTCATCTAATAAATAAACTTTAATAACAAAACATATTATAATAAATTAGACCAAATAGTAGAAAATATATCAGAATTTAACCATAGTTATCCAAAATATATAGGAAAGGAAAGATCAAGGGCACAAAACAATGTCATAAAGGTGTTTCATAAAGTAAAACAGTTTAATCACGGAATGCTCACAGAGCAAGGAATTACAAAAAACACAATTCCAAAAGGTACTCAAAAGAGCGATAACAAATAAGATAAGCCTAGTATAAACAACTACATCTCTATTATTTGCACGATCGCCAAGAATCTCCATATCTACTCACACCAACATTTGTAGGTAGTCATTGCAAAAAGGAAAATCAAAACAAGAAAACATAACACAAACAGGAAAAATGTAAGCTACAAAAAATGATTTTAACATATAAATAAACAAGCAAATTATTAAACACAAACAACATGTGATGGCAAACGATAAAAGACCCTCTAACTCAATTATTCAGATATGTGTCATGAAATCAGATTCCTTAGTTGCTTGCACTTGTGGTGGTCTCTACTGCTCTACAGAGCCATTGCCAATGGGTTTCACCGTACCACACACAAGGTTAGTCCATGATCATCTAAGACCATTATCCTTCCAAAGAATATGATCTCCTGCTACTCTCACCACATGAACTAGTCTACTCTATGTAAGTCTGATTGATTCATTAGAATATCACAATGCAACCTTACTTGAATTCTTAAGCCACTACACACACAACTTTATCATAAAAGGGGTTTCTCCATGAAATTCCTACACAATCCACATTTTATCTCAAAACATTATCATCTCATGCCAAAAATATGAAATACAGTCCCAAATGCCAAATTCATACATGCACAACATCATACATCATACTTAAGGAATCAAACCGCCAATCAAAGAAGGGAGCAAGTAATGAAGCACATCCTTGCACCAGTCTCGCTCAAGCTAGAAGCATTTGCTGAAGTGACAAAAGTTCTCTCGCTTAAGTTAGGCATTCTCGTCTAGGCGAGAGCTCGAAGAGTGGACACTGTGAGATTCTACTAGTTCTCACTTAAGCGAGACCTTTTCGCCTGAGCGAGATTGCTCTTCGCTCACAACTGAAGTTTCTCGCCTGAGTGACAACTCGAAAAGAAGCAGAGCTGAGTTTTTGCTACTCTCGCTTAGGCGAAAGCTGCTCTCTTGGGCGAGAATATAAGGTTTCTCACCTGCTCACGCATGCAAATCAAGAACACAAGCAACACAACACCCAACTCATTTCCATACAACTCAAACATCAAACCGTCATTGAAAACATGATTCAGAAACCAGAAAACATGCAATACTATTAAAAATCTTTGAATCCTAGCTTCCCTTACCTTGAAACTGCTATTACTCGTGAGTGGAAGGAAACTCAAGACCTAAAACAACTTAAAGGAGCTAAAAACAGAAACACAAGTAGACAAAATGAGGCTCTAAGGAGGTCCCCAAGACAGAACCAACACTATGAAACTGGAAAAGAAGGAACAAGAAGAAGACTCGATGTCCTTGACGTACGCAGAACTAGCGGACGTTCTATCAGGTCGGAGGGGAAATCCACAGTGGCCCTAGCTCAGCTTTTGTTTCAAAAAGAGGAGAAAGAAAGTGAGCTCTTTGGATTTAGAAGACAGAGTGGAAAGTAGGTGAGCAATTGAACAGGTTCCTGGGAAAAACAAGTGGGTGGTGTAACATACCTCCAGGAATATTACTTGGAAAAATAATAATAAAAGGAAAACATACTCATATTCATTAAACATAATTTCCCAAAAAGGTAGGAAATTTAAAACTTCAGTTATATCTTACATCACACA
>Ga0214544_1003580_pt1 | contig 31957 bp, 23 predicted proteins | sample CNSS3metaG_FD_160074 | JGI IMG/M metagenome (GOLD analysis project Ga0214544, IMG submission 160074) | Root nodule microbial communities from cowpea collected in UCLA plant growth center, Los Angeles, California, USA - CNSS3 | ecosystem: Host-associated > Plants > Roots > Nodule | place: USA...
CTTATTATATATATATATATATATATATATATATATATATATATATATATATATATATATATATATATATATATATATATATATATATATATATATGCATAGGCATGGGAGGTGTGTGTTGGAAGTCTCACATCAACTAGAGATAAGGCTCATTTAGAATGTATAAGTGGGGTGTAAACCTCACCTTACAAGCTGATTTTGTATGGTTGAATTAGGCTTAAAGTCCACTTAACATAGAAGTCGATTTTTTAAGATTGAGTTGGACTTAAAGTCCACTTCTTAGCATGACAGTAGAATCGTGCATTAAAGTCTATCCTAGCGAGATTTATTGTTTGTTGGGTCTATTGTGCTACCCATTAGTATCTAGTCCCATTTTCGAGATGTATATACCTCGACGTGAAGGAGGGGTGTGTTGGAGATCTCACATCGATTAAAGATAAGGTCATTTCTTATTATGTAAATGGATACAAATGTCACCTTACAAGTCAATTTTTGTAAAGTTGAATAAGGCTTAAAATTTACTTCTTAACATTTAGCACGTCAAATTGCTCCACCTCCTCCATTAAACTAATACCATTGTTGAAAATCACACAAAATGAAAATTATTTTTTTTTATTTTTTTACAAAAAGGGTGAACTTTCATACAAATTTTTTGGCCAAAAACTTTAAAAACAATTTTTTGTAGACAAAATTGCAAACCTTTTTCATGCCAATTTTCATGGACAAAACTACAAACCTTTCAATGTGACATCTAACTATCCACTCTTCCTATACATTCAAGAAACTTATTGAAATGTGATAGTAATTCTTAAATCAGCTCACCACTTTTATACTATACTAGTGTCCTAATGTTTCCTTCTCCACTTTAGTCAAAATACATCTTTAATACCCTCCTCCTTCGTAACAACAATAATCGCATGTATAATTTTACTTACTTGAACCGAGGATCTTATAAAATTAGTATTCTTTTGTTTCATAAGTTTTTCTTTAGATATATATTTTTTCTTATTATTTAAGATATATTATAATTAAATTACAAATCAAACCATGTTATATTAGAAAAAGACATCAAAAACATCACATCTTCGATGTTAGTTGTATATTAATTTTAACTTTTTTTCAAAATAACACATAAATTTACTAAATATCAAATATGTGTTTAATTACTTCAATTATTAATTAATTTCAAACAAAATTAATGAAATTTAAATTTTTGTATAAAAAATATAATTCTTTATTGTACTAAAATAAAACATATTAAAATTTGTTGTACTTATCAATTACCACAAAATGTTTTATAAATTTGAAAAAAAGCTAAGTGTGAAAATACAAAATCTTTATAATTTAAAAGAAATGGAAGTCGGAGTTGGAAAGTTCTGGAAACATCAAAAGTTATCCATTTTTAAGAATTTTTTTATAATATATCCGCTTTTAAAATAAAAAGTAATAAGTTACACGAATCTCATAAAATACAATTTTCACTGCTCATGTGCGGAAATTTCAGTAGATAGCATAATAGAATATAATTTCGGAAATGTTAGATTCTTGACATAAATTTCAAAAGTGTCCTATCAAACATAGAAATATCACGTTCTAACGTAAGACATTGGAAATTTTAAAAAATCATCATATAGAGTAATTTTGTAGGTTAGTATGGAAATTTTCATAACATACTTTTCGTACATACTTTTTTTTTTCTGTATTTTTTGTCATCAATTGAAATACATCAAGTATCATAAAATCATGTAATTTTTCTTTAATTTGATGAGTTCTGCTGATGTAAAAGATTTCATCAAGGATATGGTAAATGTTTTTGAATAAATAAATAAAATTATTTATTTAAAGGTTAAATATATTTTTTGTGTCTTAATTTTCAGTGAATTTTGAAATTAGTCCATTTCGAAACTTTTGATTAATTTAATCCTTCATCTTTCGAAATACGTGGATTTAATCCTTTTTAATCAAATTTTATTAGGTTTATTTGATATTTCGTACGCATTTCAGGATTGAAATTGAGTTGTTTATACTGTTTGACATATTTTTGCTTTAATATTAAGTCAAATACTATTATGAAACACATTTGAAATGTCAAATAAATTTAATAAAATTTGATTAAAATGACTAAATTCATATATTTTGAAAGATGAAGGACTAAATTGATCAAAAATTTTAAAATGGACTAATTTCAAAATTCACTAAAAGTTAATGCACCAAAAATATATTTAACCTTTTATTTTAAATAAATAAAAGATGTAGTTGTTTTATTAAATAAACAAATTGATTTTAAGAACAATTACAAAGAAACTGTCCAAGTAGTGATGAAATATGTAAAACTTGAGGCCTAATTTTGTCTTTCCAGTTATCGCAGAAAGTAATGGCGTAGGGCAACAGCTGTGGCATACCAACTTCTCTTTTTTGGCTTTAACAAATAAAAATCAGTGTGCTTTCCAAATCAAACCATCTTTTCCACTCTCATCATTCTCTTTCTATTCCTCCGTCACCAAGCACTAGCAGGAACAGGACAAACCATGATTCAACAAATTGTAGAACAACTTCATCATGACATAAGAAGCAAGACAGACACAATGTGTTCAACTTCATAGTTTGTTGTGAGCTACTACTAGAACACACACCATCCATGGCTGGAATGCTTCCAGGAGTTGAATGTGCAAGAAGGAGAAGATTCCATAGTTGCTTCGATTCAAACTCAACTTCTTTAGCATCACATGTATCCACAAGGCGCTCTTCTTTTGGTTTGTATGCAAGTAACTTTTCCTTGTCCACTTCACAGGTGAGTGTACCTTGTATCCCTCAAAAACCCCTTTCATCTATATGCACATTTTTATCATTGATTTTCTTCCTGGATTTCAATGGAATCAGCAAAGAGGCATGTTATACCAGACACACCCAGATGAGGATATGGCAGGAGCTGCCAGAGAAGCCAGACAGAGATTGGATGACAAGTTTAGAGCACAAAGAATGTCTGATAACAAAAGGTACACAAAAGAAAATCAAGAACAAAAAGGTTTTTTTTTTTATGCAGATCTGATTATCTTTCTTGAAGAAGCAGAATCCTATAAAAGCATAGCCTAGCTTGGTCATCTTTAAACAATAACATAGTTCCAAAAGTTTATGTCTAGAGAGATGAAGAACTAGACATTCTGCATAAAAGTGCATTCACAAGACCAGAAACTATGCAGAAAAAAAATTGTCTATGGAGAATAACACCCACAACAGATTTAGTAACTGTCCCTCATGTCTATTGCAACTAGTGTAAAATTTTCTATAATGTCAATCAACGGTAGGATTTCTAAAGTAGTCTTTCAATCAACTTATCATACACTACTCAATGCTTTTTGATTCTATATCTGTGTCTTTGTCCAAGTGTTTGTGTTTCATAAATTGGTGTTTTATGTCATGGTATGGTTCAAATAGCTTTCTTCAGGCTCAAATAGCTCTTGTTTTTAGTTTTTGGAATAGTTGGTTCATGACTAAGTTGAATTTCAGCATATCAGATATATGATCCTACTACACATTTGCTGAAATAATTCATGTAAGTTTTTGGAATTGTTGGTTCATGACACCTAGAAGAATAATAATGACATGTAGGTGAGTGATATTGTGTGTGTTTTGTTTGAAAACTTATGGTTAGTTAATGAACAGGCAGAAGAGTACAACATGTGTGGAGGGTGGAAGAACAAGCATAACAGAGTTGCACACAGAGGTTTATGGGTCAAAGAAAAGTGGTGGAAGGAAATTCAGTTGGAGTAGATGGAGCTGGAAGGCCTCTGAACAAGAGGATTGTGCCGTGTGCTTGGAATCATTCAGGGTTGGAGAGACACTGATCCATCTTCCTTGTGCACATAAGTTTCATGACAGATGCTTGAAACCATGGTTGGAAAATAATTCTCATTGTCCATGTTGCAGAACAACCATTCTTTCCCTCTCCATTTAACTCTTCTCTGTCTTCAATTGTATAAAACATGAAGTCACTTGTTTCAAGATTTTAACTTCAAAGTCATTATATGTATCTAATCTAGCACATTTGAAGATCAATCAAGTAATACATTACACTTACTAATAATTTAATAAGATGAGAAAACTTTTTCTGAACTAAACTATTGAGCCGTGGTACTGTCTCAATGAATATGTTTGAAACAATACTCACTCTAATTTTACTTAAAACTCTTAATGCATTTGACCATAATGTCACTTTGAATTAGTCATACATTAGCTTAAAAGGAAAATCTAAGTTAAACTGTGATGTAGTTATACAGAATTAAACTAAACTAGTTAATTTTAATAGTGAATTAAACTAAATTATTTACAAGTTTAATTAACTACTTGTATTAAAAGGTAAACTGACTGTTATAGTTTTTTTAATACTATCATTATTAAACTATATTTTCTTGTTCAACCAAAACTAAATTGAAAATTAATTCCCTAATAAACATAACTTTTCATTAATCATTTTTTTTTTCTCAACAAACAGATAGATGTTGAAAGAAAAATAAGCAAGTAAAAATCTACTAATTGAACTGAAACAAAGTAAACTTAAAATTTATCTGAAACAATTAATTGTATTGTATAATTCTTTAAATAAAACATAATTTATGGTTTGAAGAAAATAAACTAAATTGAGTTATTTAAAATTTTTAAATTAACACAAATTATTTGAATAATTATATAGATATCCTCTATTTTAAAGTATATTTTCTAATTGCACAAGTTAATTCAATCTAATTTAAGAAATAATATTTAAGAATAATTTTATTTTTAAAAATCAAATGAATGAAATCATTCCGTGCAATTATTACTCAAATAAATACTTTTTTCTTTCTAATTCAATTCAGTTCAATAATTATGTTTAATATTTTTAACAATCTAGAACTTATCACTCTATTTCTCTCAACTAAAATTTACATGAGTTTATTAATTAAGGGTTAATTATGTTGGGTAATTTTTGGTTTTAGTCCCCACGTAACGTTTGGTCATATTCAGTCCTCCACGTTTTAAATCTAATGGAATTGGTCCCCAATTTTAAACTCCGTTAATTTTAATTCACACGTGTCTAACGGATGGCCACGTAAGGATCCCGTTTTCAGCTGAGAGGAATTGATGAACAACACGTGGTCTTGATATTTTAGGACCGTTTTAAAAGAGGGATTTGGGGTCTTTCTGAAACCCTAAATTTGTAGTGTTCGTTTTGGTTTGGGGGGTATCGTATTAAATTCATTGGCAGCCAAAATTGAAGTTTGAAGATCGTTTTAGGGTGATGAAAAGTGGGAGCAAAGGGATTCATTGTACGCAGAGGAGTAGTGGTTCAAAAATTTCGCAGACCTGTTCATCGTCGTCGGATATGACATCCAAACTGTGTAGGTGTAGGGAAAGATTACTGCTCCTAAAGGCAACAACTGTGAAGAACAAGGGGAGATTATTTTGGAGATGTAGAAACTGGGCTGTAAGTGAGAAATTTGGTATTTATTGGGTGAACTTGATTTCGTTTGATGTCTTAATGGTTTTGTTTTATTTATGCAGTCCAATTCTCATTGCAATTTCTTTGAATGGTTTAATGAAGAGGATTCTAAATATGAAGGGAACACACCGGACTTTCAAGACAGTGGTAGAACACGAACTGAAGAAGATGAAGTGTGTTTGGAGAAGGAGAAAGTTATAGTGGAGTTGATTAAGAAAAATGAGAAATTGAAGGCGAAATTGCAAGAAGAGAAAAAGTTTGGGAGATTCATGCAAGTTTTTTTCCTTTTGTCGTGGACATTAACAATTATCTTTGTTTTTATGTTGCTGTTCAAGTTGAATTGCAACTAGTTATTTAGTAACTTTTATTTAGCTGTGATTAGTTATGTATGGAACTTTAATGGTTAAGTAAGTTTGAGGTAACTTCTGTTGGGGAAGTGTTTTGTATTTGTAATATGCCAGTAATGAATGAAATGAGAAGTTCAATTGTGTTTTACATGGTTGTGTTTTATCCTGTAATTCAATTGTGTTTAACAACTGTGCTGTAATTAAATAGCAGTGGTTATATGGTGTGACTTTTATCCTGTAAGGTTCCCTTTGATGTTAACAGGATATACATTTAATTGATTTCATCAAATTATTCCATACACGAATATTTACTGCATTATCACAATACACAAGTACTCCATACACAAAGTTTCACTGCATTATCACAAAACACAAGTAATCCATACACGAATTTTTACTTCATTCACAAAACAGAAGTAATTCATACACAGGTTTTAATGGACACCAGACATGTGGTCCACAATCTGAATAAAATAAGTTTAACTACATTCAATAAAGTATTGGACACCAGACATGTGGTCCATACATCTGAATACAATTTTGCTTTAATCCAAAAAGTTGTCCACTATGATATTGCCCACTGCTACAAAAAGTGGTCCACCATTAAAAGCAACTAAAACAGTTTGATTCCTCCTTGTATTTCACGTGGGTTGAGCAGAGGTTGCAGTACTTGCTTGAGACCCTATCACTTGTGCAGCCATGCTTCTGGTTTGGGTTGTTGGTGGTCTTTCTCCCTGGTTCACGTTTGCAGCAACTCTCAGTCTGGATCTTCTTCTACTACTGCAGCTTTGGGTAGATGGTCCTGCAGCGCTGCTAGGTGCACTAACACTTGGAGTTCCTTGTGATTGTGCCTGTGAATTGGGTATGTTTTATAGCTCCAGATTTTGTTCGTTTGAATGAAAAAAAATTGATCAGAGGTCCAGTTTGTGTTCTTACCTTTCTGTGCCTGATTCCCCTTCTACAGCTCCTAATGTTGTGTCCCATCTGCTTACACTTGCTGCACTTCATGATAAGATTTTTCTTTGATAGCTTGGAATGACTGACATGTTCATCAACTTCCCTTCTTCTCAGTTTTTTGGGTCTCCCAGGTGGTGTTTTATAAACTGGTGGGAGTAGTTCAGGTTGAGTGCTTTTAGGCCACAATTGTTGTCCATTGATTGGGGTTATTTTTGGGCTATAGCATGCCTCATATGCAGCTTTTTTGTAATATGGATGCACATAAGCTTCAGGGTTTTCCACCTTATAATTAATTGCTGCTACAGCATGTCTACAAGGTATGCCTATCAAATCCCAAAAATAACACGTGCAAGTATGGTTACTCAGATCTACCACAAACTTCTCCATGGTGAACCCTTGTGTTACTTCAAACTTTGCACCCCCTGCCCACACTGGAAGCCAATTGCCACTTTTCTCCACTTCCCTATCAAGCCTTTTCTGTGGCTTAGGCATAACATTACCAGGATATGCATTTAATTTTTCTCTTAGTGTTGCAAATCTACTCATTGTGTATGACCTAATCCATTCCATCATACTAATAATTGGTTTATCCCTAGCTAATAAGATAGTACTATTGAATGACTCAGACAGGTTATTCATTAAAACATCACATCTAGGATATATGCTGAATGCATGCTTAGACCATGAGCTTCTAGGTATGCCAATTAACCAGTATTGAACTTGAAGTCCTTTGTCATATCTTCAGCCCTATATCTGGAAAATTTTGGCCCATCACGACGAACACCATCCTCACTATCAACATCTGAATCCAACTCATCAGTATCATATTCATCACTGATGTCATGTTGTCCAACTTCCTCATTAGTCACAAATGAACCAGGTCCCACATCTTTTTTACTCCTCACAGTGCTTGGATTTCGTTTCATTGCTCTCCACCTATCCAAAACAGGCCCAATTTTTCTGACCTCAGACTCAGTGTGCATCCCAAAACCGTCATCATCATCTGCCACCCTTTCTTCTTCACTCTCATCTAGTTTATCTGCAGCAGAACCTTCATCCTTATCAGACACATCCTCAACTACCACATCCTCATCACCCCCCACTTGTGGTATCTCAACCTCTTGTTCTGCCTCAACCCCTTGTTGTGCCTCAACCCTCTGTTCTGGCTCACCATCTTCTTGCTCAACCCCTTGTTCTACCTCAACCTCCTCTTGTTGTACATGAACCTCTTGATCACCCTCAACTCCTATGTCTGTCTCACACCTTTGTGCCTCAACCTTTTTTTCTACCTGAACCTCTTCATCACCCTCAATTCCTATGTCTGTCTCACCAACCGGACCACCATCAACTCCTATTTCGGTCTCACACCTTTGTGCCTCAACCCCAACTTCTTCCTGACCAACTTCTTCATCCATTCCAGGACCAGTAATAAAATGAACCACCTCAGGCTGACAAGGAATGTGCTGGACATATATATCTACTTCTTCATTCCTATCCTCCGCATACTTAGCCAACGCCAATGCCTCCTTATCGTCACTCAACAATCTTAGGTTGTTCAACAATGTTTCCTTCAAGCCCTTCCACCAAAGTCTAACATCTCCAGCGTATTTGAACTCCTTCACGATGCCTAATGCTTCAAAGAATGACCAGAAATCTGGATCGATACCCGATACCACATGGATTTCACCCCCCACATACTTCAATCCCCTATTCCGTTCAAACCTACCCATGTGATGGAACGCAACTGCGAACCCCATTTCTAGCCCTACATTTGAAATCGCATCACAAACCAACCCAATCCAACATTTAACCACATAAACGGTGAAGAGAAAAGTGAACATTAAACCAAAGAAATTCAAAATGCATAATGACTAACCTCACTTCTTCGTCCACCAAATGCGAGCAGTTACCACCACCTTCTTCGTCGTTCAAAGCTTGCTTCGTCGTGCCTAGGGACTGTCTTCTTCGTTGTGCCTAGGGTTCTTCCAAATCTCCTCAGTTGAGATTTTTTACAAATGAATACAGCTTAATCACTTTCTAACATAACCCCCATTCAACAGCTAAGTTGGTTTAGTGAAGTTAATGACATTTTAATGCTAACAAAAACCTCAGCTAAGTTCTTTTAATCACATTAATGACATGTGCCTTATTAATGAGTAACTAAAACGTGCAAAAAACTTCCTCTCAGCTGAAAACGGGATCCTTATGTGGCCATCCGTTAGACACGTGTGAATTAAAATTAACGGAGTTTAAAATTGGGGACCAATTTCATTAGATTTAAAACGTGGAGGACTGAATATGACAAAACGTTACGTGGGAGACTAAAACCAAAAATTACCTATACTTGAAGGACGAAAAATATAATTAACCCATTAATTAATAATGTATAATGGGTTACCTTTAATAGACAAATGGTATATAATAAACAAATATAAATATCAAAGTCTAAATATCCAAGGAAATAAACCATAAATAAAAAGTACAGGTTTAACTTAAGAGCATACAAGATATTCTATTTTTTTTATTTTGTGAACTATCGTCAACTCTCCAGTTTATTTGAATTCTTTTTAAATTTTAATTCTAATTTTTATTGAAATTTTCATTTAATTATTATATTTCTACTGTTTTAGTTTTATATTTCTTAAAGTCACAATTTAGTCCAATACATAATTTTGTATATATTTATTTGTATATTTCAGTTAGTTAAATCATTTTTTATAATATCTTAAATTAATATAGACTTTGTTAGGCTAGAGTTAAGTGATAAAAAATATAAACTTTTTAAAATATCAAAATTAAAACAGCCAAAAAAAGAATCTAAATCACAGACAGAAAACTGAAAATTAAAATATTTATTTGAAAAAGAAAGAAACGTTTGCATTTGACACCTTACCCATTGAACAACGGCTAGTTCCCACATTATCATCATCATCATCATCAAGTGACCGTTCAGCTCACCACCCAAGATTCAAAATACATCATTGTTGTTTCTTCTGGTTTGCTTCTTCCACCATTTCTACAAGACACCATTTTCATTTTCATTCTTGTTCTTTGTATGAAAAAATGGGGTACTCAAATGCACCCGGGGCGTACTACTCCACTCTGCACGATTCAATCACCTCTCTATGCAAGACCATTCTTCCGTTGGGCCTCAAGAAACGGTGTTTGGTTTCCGCAGAACACAGACTGTGGAAACTTCAATCCGACAACCTCAAATGGCAGCAAGACTCTCTCCATCAGATTCTCAACTTGTTGGCGCTACACAGAGATGACATCCTCTCTGAAGATGAGGTGTCTGCTTTCAGGGTCCATTTGCTTGATACCCTTCTTGCTTCTCCCCCTCCTGAACAGGATCATGCCTCCATCATCAAAGACAAGCTTATGTTCTTACAGGTGAGTAGGACTAGTTTTCATCTAGGATGAATCTCACTTTTGCCAACATTCTTGTTCATTTGGCGATGACCCAATTTGAGATTATGGTGCCTAGAGTGATTTGTATGTTGATAATTTGAAGAACCCTATGATGTTTCTAAATAAATGCTTTTAACCACTTAAAAGTAACAATCTTTTCCTAGTAAATATCTTCTTCTTTTTTTTAACAAATCCTTTTCTCTGGTTATCTTTAACAGATGTCCTAGTACTTTATTCGGATTGATAGAATTAAAGTTCTAAATTGCAGTCTTTATGTTATCGAAAATTTTAGATAAAGGAGTTGATAGGGCATTGACCCCAGTTACGTTTATGTTTAGGGTTTTGTTGCATCTTATCTTTATGTTGCTGAAAAGTACAGAAATTGTTTCTCATTGGTCTCAAGTGTGGTAGTGATGATGTGGATAGACTCTGAAGCTATTGAATTGTGCCTGAGATCACAAATAAGATTTTGAATTCCAGTTATGCTTGCAATTTTGTACAGAATATTGATAAGAAGTTCTACTTTTGAGTTACTAAGTTTGAATGAAATGTAACATTGCTAAATTATTGGTTGGTGCCAGGAACTTCTTCATGCGAAATGCATTTCTGAAGGAGAATATCAATCTTCAAGAAGGCCTTTGCTTGTGAGATTGGCAGTTCAAGGAGGTGAGATTGCAGGACTGACAGACACCAAAGAAAATCCAGAGGAAGAATGGTCGGATATTGACTTGAAGGATGATCAGTCTTTGATGAACAAAGAGAAGTCAAGTTCCAAGAAGACATCAAATCAGACAAGGAAGCAGGTTATGAAAGGAGCAACATCGGTTTTAAGCTTTGGATCTCCTTTCAAAGCTGGGAAAAACTCTATGGAGAAGAGCATATTCAATTCACCTACTTTACACATGCACTCAGCACAATCAAAAGTCTCTTCTCCCTCTATCTTTACCCAAAGTGAATTGACGCATCCTAAGGAAAACAAACCCTTCAGGGATGGATCAGAGAAGATGAAGAGGAAGCCGTTTAGAGCTCTATTTCATAGGGATAAAAATAAGAAAGAGGGACATGGTAGTGGTGGAGATCATCATGGTCTTGAGACAGAGAAATCAGCAAAAAAACAATGGGGGTTTGATGGATTGAGGAAAGGCAAGAAAAGTGACACAGATGATGACACAGTTCCTTTGTCTCTAAATGAGAGGTCTGATAGTGAGGCCTACTCGCCTTCCTGTCAGCATTTTTCAAGAATTCATGGTGAGGTGTCTCTGATGAACAAGTTGCAGCCTCATCAATCACCATCTGCTTTTTCTGTGGATGATAAGGTTTGAGAATTGAAACACTTTCTTTTGTTTATCAAACTGCAAATCACATTTGCTTTTTGAAAGAAAGCAAAATTCCTACAGAGAATTCAACATTGAGCTAAATTTCTTTATGAATAAATAGGTATTGGGGGATAATGTAAAGAAGGAGCTGTCAAGAATTCCAACAGAAATGAGGAGCACAAACACAAATCTCAACTTCTCGTATGTCATTTCTCAATTATTTCATTTTCCTTCTTTGATATCCTTTCTGCATAATTATTAGTAACTATTTCTTAGAAATGCAATTGTTGATTTTTATTGTATAAAACAGAAGTGATCAGAAACAAGAAAATAAGTTAATTTTGGACAACAACAGACACAACAAATTCTAGCAAACTATTGGACCTAAAACGTGGTTGGATCAAACTATAGGAACCAGCTCTGTAGTTTAAACATACATTTTTTCATTATAACAGTAGAACTACTATTATCCACCCCCAAGGTTGAAAGTGTTGCTAACAAAGTTTCCTTTTTTTACTGCGTTGTAGACCAAGGTGTGACTGGCATAGTGAAGAAGAGGTGAAGAAACAATTGAAAAACAGTGTTGTTCAAATGGAAAATAGGCACAATGATGCAGAAGTGAAACATGAAAACTCGATGGGGTGGACAACATTTGAAGACGAGGAAAACCTTCACCCAAATCTTTTTGTTGACCATGATAAATCATTGCGAAGCCTTAGCAACAATCCATTTCTTCTTCATGGTTAGAGTAAGTGGATCATCTCTCCAGGACCAGAAAAAGTGGTTACTGTTTGAATTATTTGTATAATATCTGTGTTTATATTTATATCATGATGTGGTCTCTCCTAAACAATATTTACATTTTTACAGAGGAAAATATAAATTTACCCTCCTATATTAATAGAAAATCACTCAATTGATTCAAAATTCATGCTGGGAGACTCAAATCCAAATACTAAACAATTATGGAACTTTCTCTCAACAGAGTTTATTTTTGTTGTATAATAGAAGAAAAGTTGATAACCTTTACTGTGACTCTACAAAAGTCTTGTATGTGATTTTATTTCAATGTTTTGGAAATCATTGGTTCTGTTTTCTACTTTGAAAATCACATACAAAGTCTTCTATATGATTTATACTTCTGCTATTACTTTTCAATATTTAGTTCTTATTTCTTGTCTCATTCTTTCCAGTAATTGATTACAAGTTCTTGTTTAATTCATGTTTCACAATATACTATTAAGTCATTTACAACTTACCATTCAGCTTTACTTTTGTTATTTTTTTTCTTAAAATCCTTTTTTAAATTAATGAATCGCGTCCTTATCTTGTTTTTTCAAACTCCTCTCATTTTAATGAAATATGTAATTTTATGTTTCATGCATTTTAAAGATAGATAAATCATCATTAAAGTATTTTCGGAAAAATCAATTTTTTTTTTTATTTTTAAAGTTTAGTTCAGCATATTTAAACTAAAAATTAAATTTGACTAATAGTTTAAATAGAAAAAAAAATCCATTAAATTTTATTTCTTTCCGAGTAAAGTTAATTTATTTCATTTATTAAAAATCATCAAAAAGAAATTATCATATCGAGTTGGATTCCTATTTTATTTATAGAGATTTTATAAGACACGTAAATAATAATAAAATAATATATTTTATTGTTTGATTTCTATATGATATCGTGTGTTCTCTTTATAGTTGTTAGAGTATATAACAACATAAATAATAATAAAATAATATATTTTATTGTTTAACATAGTTCCCACGGTTCAATAAGAAAGATTTTGATGTCTACAAATTGATAATAAAAGATATTCACGAAAAATGCCGTTTTGGGAACCCCTTATGACTATCATGTCAACCTACTTCAAATTCTCAAATGAGAAATAATCAAATAACTAAACTCAATCCATTAACTGCATCAATGACAATTATTTTAATTATTTTAAAACAAATGATTATAAGAAGATTTCACAAATTTTACAATTAAATTTAAAGAAAATTGTAAATTTTGAAAAAACTTTCTTCCACGTTATCCATAACTAGATAACTAGATAACAATAGAATAATAAAAAAAAAATGAAAGAAAGATTTAATATTATTATCCAAGGAACACGGCATAAAATCATCATTTTTCTTTATAAAATCAACTTAATAGTTAAATGGACATATAACAACTTCAAGAAAATTAAAGTTTTAGTTGGTATCCAACCAAATCAAGTTTTCCCAATCCACACATTTCATATCGAAAGAGTAAAATTTTTTTGCAACTTTTTTGAGAAAACATACAAGTATCATCCAAAATCTAATTAAGTACATCCTCATCCTCATTAACCATTAAAGAAGAAAAATCATATAAACGGATAACAAAAGAAGGAAAGTTAGTGAGTACCTATTATTCTTTATTATGCCAAATTAACAACAGAGTATAATCTTACTATGTCAAAATAAGGGATTTTAAGTCTAACTATAAGAAATATATGTTATTTAAATCATCATCAATTTGGCATGATATAAATGATGCATATGATATTGTTCTTGAAAATATTTTTTGGATACTAGATAAAGATTATTGTATTAATCTTTGAAATGATTGTTGATGTTCTGAAATGCATTGTCAACCCTAGAGTCATCTATAATTATCGTAAAGAACAAATTCACTTGAAGATTCATTATCCTAAAAAAAAGGTTAAATATTTTTTAGCTACTTGCAAGAGCTAAATTAGAATTTTTTGAATCTTATTTTAAACTTATATTTGAACACTTATAAGTGTTTTTATGATGTATTTTAGTAGTTTCTAACTCAAATTTAATTTTTAATACTTTATAACTATTTTATATTTTCTTAATTTTTAAGAAAAAAAATATTTGCTTAAAATTAAAACTAAGACATTTGTCTAAGCGAAACACATGTTAACTTAAACAAATATTAATTGTTCAAACAACTTAAATAAATGTTTCTCGCTCAATAAGCCGAAGTGAAGGATTCTCGCTTAAACGATACACACTTCAAATCATCATTCATTAAGATTGTATAAACTTTGTTATAACGTATTAATCAAATTCAAGTAATATATCAATTAATAACATGATTTTAATGTTGAATTTAATTATACAATGACATAAATAATTTTTGAATTTCAAACTTGAAAACTAATATGATAATTCAAAATGAGTAAATAAAAAGATTTATAGATAAATGTTTTCATAATCTATTACATTCGTTACATTTTCGTTAATATGACAAAACTTTCGATTATTAGAGTTGAATTTATGTCACCATAAAAAATAGTCTTCGTTATTCCTTACAAACTTTAAAACAATCTAGTGAATAATTATTATATTAGTACACATTAGAAAAGTAGATATTTCTTAATGATTCCCCTACATTATTACCTTAACAAATAATGTTATTAATAATTATTTATAATAATAAATAGTTTTTATGTTGAAGAATTTTCAACATAACTACTGTGTATTTTTATACAGTTATAGAAATAGAAATAATAAGAATAAGATATTTTGAGGTAGAAGATTCAACTTTCCGGGGGCATTTTGGAGAAGTTACGGTCTGATCCGGACACAACTATGGGGAACACGTATTTGACCTGCAATTCCTGGATTCAAAATCTTAGCAGTTTCTACCTTCTTGCATCGTTCTGCAACTCCAACAAGGTTAACACGTTCCCTAAATCTATTATCTTATGTCACTGCTTTTTAGCTGCACTTTTCACACCTTCCTTCCCTGTCATTTAGCCACTGCTAAAACTTGTACTAACACCATTAAGATTTCACGCCAACAACCGTGTCTTCGAAGCGGTTGATACAGGAAGCCTTTTTGATCCTTCGGTATTCAATTCCAGTCACCAATCTCCGATCCCTCTTTTGCATTATTCAGATCATAGATTCTAATATTGTATGCAGTTTTGAAGAAAGAGGAGAAATATTTGATCTTTTCGTATTTGTGCTACGTTAGATTATATTAGATTCATTGTGTAGAATAGAATCCTTATGAATTAGAATGCAATCCGAGAGTTTGAGCCAGACTCCAGCTATGACGCTCTTTCCTGGCCTGAAACCTCCTCACAAAACCCTACTATTCCACCAAATATGTGTTCTTGTTATCACATTTCTTGCATATGCTTCCTTCCATGCCTCTAGGAAGCCCCCCAGCATTGTCAAGAGTGTTCTGGGACCCTCAGTGCCATCGAATGCAACTCAAGTTTCCAACTTGAGCTCCTATGATACTGGGTGGCCCCCTTTCAATGGAACCGAAGGTACTCACAGACTGGGCGAGCTTGATCTCGCATTCCTTACTTCTTACTCCATTGGCATGTATTTCGCTGGTCACGTTGGGGATAGGATTGATTTGAGGTTGTTTCTTGTATTTGGGATGATGGGTAGTGGCTTTTTTACCATACTGTTTGGGTTAGGTTATTGGTTAGATGTTCATGTGTTGGGGTTTTTTGTTGGTGTTCAGATTGTTTGTGGAGTGTTTCAGTCAATTGGGTGGCCTTGTGTGGTTGCAGTTGTGGGGAATTGGCTAGGGGAATCGAAGAGGGGCTTGATAATGGGAGTATGGAATTCGCATACCTCGGTGGGGAATATCATTGGTTCAGTGGTGGCTTCAGGGGTTTTGGAGTTTGGCTGGGGTTGGTCCTTTGTGGTGCCTGGACTCCTTATAATTTTGGTGGGGATTTTGGTATTTTTGTTTCTTGTTGTGAACCCCGAGAGTATGGGATTTGTGCATCCTGGAATGGACATCGAAATGAGTGTTGACACCAAAAATGTAGAGAATCTGCAGAAAGGGGAATCAGAGGAAACTAAGCTTATCGAGTCTGATAATTCAGATTCTTCTTCTGCAATTGGGTTTTTGGAGGCATGGAAGTTACCAGGAGTGGCTCCGTTTGCTTTCTGTCTCTTTTTCTCCAAGCTAGTGGCTTATACCTTTCTGTATTGGCTGCCCTACTACATAAAGCACACTGGTAATTGTTATTTAATACAAAGCTATATGATAATAGATAGAAACTATTGGCTTTTATCTGGCATCAATACGTTACTCATATCCAAATATTTATTTCTAGTGTCTCCATCTTCCTTGGAAATTGTGTCCGGGTTTGCTACTAGGAAATTGGAGTGCTTGTTTGATATAACTGTTATGTGATGTGTCTTTAGGCAGTTATGAAGTTGCGTGACAGGTACTTGTAGGGTGTTTTATCCGCATGTTCGGTGCAATTTAAATCTAGAGAAATACTTATTTATTTTTCTAATCTCAGCAAGCTGACAAAATTAGGTGATTATTTCTCCTAAATAAATTGAACCAATCATATTTGTCATGGCAGTTTCTGTAGTTTGTAATTTTTGGCTTTTTGTGTATTTGAGAGAGAGAGAGAGAGAATTTTTGGGCTAAGGCTTGTGTATTATGTTTTTTGTTCTACAATTCTGGTTTAATCCAGTTTTTTGTGCAAACTAACGTCTCACATTGGCCACTATCTCTTTTCATGATCTTATTTGCAAGTTTGGTGTTCATTGCAGCTGTTGCCGGTGTGCATATCTCACACAAAACTGCTGGGTTGCTATCAACGATATTTGACATTGGGGGAGTCCTAGGAGGAATCACAGCTGGTTTCATTTCTGACTTGATTGAAGCACGGGCTATTACTTCAATTCTATTCCTGTTTCTATCAATTCCAGCACTTGCTTTGTATCGCATATTTGGGAGCCTCTCCATGTTGATGAACATCAGTTTAATGTTTCTTTCTGGGTTTTTGGTGAATGGTCCATATTCGCTCATCACAACTGCAGTGGCTGCTGATCTTGGTACGCAAAGCTCGAATGATCGGAATTCCCGAGCACTGGCTACTGTTACTGCAATTATAGATGGCACCGGTTCTGTTGGGGCTGCTCTTGGACCACTTTTGGCTGGATATATTTCGACCAGGGGATGGAACAGTGTCTTTTTTATGCTCATTCTGTCTATTTTCTTTGCTGGTTTATTCTTGATTCGTATTGCAAGAACTGAGATAAGTGAGAAGTTTTCAGGAAAGTGATTTTGAATATTTTTTAGAAATACCCACGTTTGATTACTTTAGTCAGGTCCATTTGATGGTACCTTTTACCACACAGGAATTAGCAATTGATTGAGAAACTGCTGAAAGGCTTCATTCAATGTTTGTATTATATATACTCATTCTTGATTCACTGATTGTAAAAAAATAGCAAATGTATAAGAATGTTTAAGGTGAAATAATTCAACTTTTCGATATTTTATTGTTCATGCAGTCTTTAGTCTTGATTTTTTGTGGATATTCCTGAATTTGGTTTTAAACATTCGAAGTTGGTGTCATGGATGACGGTACACGCTCTGTCTCTACATTATCTTCATCAGATGTTTGGAACTGGCTGATGTAACGATAGATGATTTTTAGTCTTCTTGTCCATTAAGTTGTTTCAGAATAGAGCACTTAAATAATGGTTTATCTGATTTAACTTTGAACCAGCAATTGCATATTGGTCTTTTACGCTCTGAAAGTCTTCCGATATATTGTTTGATAGGTTCTCTTAACATATATCAGTTACCACTGCCTTCTATCCCAGTAATAGTTGTTATTCTCATTCAACGTTTGATCAATAATCATAAGAGCAACAACATATGCAAAAGATTTAATGCAAATGCAGTATTTTCTTATCTTGTTATACTTACACCCGTGTGAAGGACGACTGAAATGAGAAGCTAGACCCTCGTAATAAGTTGTCAATTATTTACATTAAGTCGATGAAAAATAAAAGTAAAATGTTACATTATTTAATCATGTCGTCCCATATTACATTATTTTTCTCCTCCAAACACATTGGAAAAAAATAATTGTAATGATGTAAACTTATTCCATGCCTTGTTCTTTCTTCATCGGAGAGGGCAAGGACTAGGTCAATCTCGTGATAATTTTGTGTGGTGGATGAATATATCTGTACAGAGTGAGATCTCTAAAAAATCAGCTTAACTGTTTATTTGCATACAAAAATGCTTTATTCTTTTAGCAGGGATCGTAGATTCTGAAGTCCTTCTGCAGATATGCTTCTTCTTACTCGTGTTCTTTCCACAACCACAGGTGTTGGAGGATCTGAGTTGAAACATACCATCACAACTGTCAAGTTATCAGTTGATTCTCTCTTGATTGCTTCCTGCACTATTTCCTTGCAGCATAGTTTCTCATCATTGTGCTCTTGTAGCCTCCTCCTAGCAAAATCCACAGCATTTTGGCTACTAAAAACATCCCATATTCCGTCACTAGCAATTATCAAGAATTCATCTTCTTTGGTCAATGTCATCAATTTAAGTTCAGGTTCAGCACTCAATGGCCCTTCTCTTTCACTCGTTCCCTTCATTCCTTCCAGGTGCCAGTCTCCAATAGCGCGAGTTATACCTAACTGCCCATTCAGGTAACCATCGTCAATGAAGCCACCTAGAGACTCAACCCGTGTCCTTTCATTCACACAGTTTGGCCTATGATCTTTAGACATTTCTATGGCCCTTCCATGGCGGGACAAGACAGCTCGACAGTCTCCCACATTAGCCACAAGTAAAGACCTGCACAAATGAATGAAAATGGCTATTACATGAGCAACAAAGAAGGAGACAAAAAGAGGCACAGATAGATAGATCAAGTATAAATCATAAGAGATGATGTTGATATGAGGCATCTCCTTTGACCTGAATGTCAATGTGCCATTTTCAGAGCTAGTACACTTATTCTATGACAATGTCACTAGATTTGTGGGAAGGAAAATATATGCCATGGTTCTGAAGAACTAAACAACAGTGTAGACTAGTGCTTACCTTCCAAATATAATTGCAGTTAAAGCAGTTGTACCAGAAGAAAGGGAAGGTTCCTGAGAAGATGATTTTAGGAATGCAGTGTCAGTCTCCAAAAATGACCTTTTGACCACTTTCTCAAGCTCCAAAGGAAAGTTAACATCCTCAACAATAAATCTTGGCAGATTATCACGTACAAATTGTGCAGCACTCTTCCCTCCATGTCCATCAAATACCTGCACATTGGACCATTTTCCTTTCACATGTCAAACACTGAAAGATTGTATATCTTCCTTCACCAAATGACTATTTTCCCATGTCCTCTCAGATCACTTTCCCACATTTTGTTGTCAGATTTTGAAATGATTATGCAACTAAAACTGGGAAAGAGAGGGAAGGGAATGGTAATACAATACATAATATGTCAGATCAGATCTCAACATTAAATATTTTACATGAAGACTTTCTCAACACAGAATCTTGTGACTTACTGTAAGCATTATTCATTAAAAGATGCAAATTAAATGAAAGAAGAAAAAAAACCTAACAGCAGCATATAATATGTTTTGCTATTTGATCATCTATAAGAGATTTTCTTATTTTAATTTATTCATCAGTGGATGCAATGAACCACTCAAAACTTGCTTGCTAGCTAGCCTAGACAGTGTGATAGATCAAGAATGTTTAAATTATCCATGTAATATCAACAAAGGCAAAATAGTTGCTGAAGAATTGAAACATTAATTTGAAATTCGTGACAAGAAGCAATCAGCATAATGGTGTAAGTAGCTTACACCATAAAAGGAAACAGCTTCCCCAGAAGGTGCATTATAATTAAATTTCTTTGCCAAATCTCCAATGCATATGTGAGTGTCCTCCATGTAAGGGCGTTCTCCTATGTCAGACCACTCTCCAGACCGAAGAGCCGTAGCCAAATTCATCTGATTTTGTTTCTTGTCTGCAATCACCTGGTCCTCATAAATGCTTTCTAGCTACACGCACCACAGAAGAAAAAGGGAATCAAGATGATGGAAACAAAAACAGTGGATAAGTTAGGGAATTCAATCTGCTAAGTAAACTCAAGAACTCAATAAAAAAGCAAGAGAAACTCCTAATATATACACACAACACAACAAAACATTGAGCCCGAAACAGCTTTGTTTTTGGGCTTATTCCTGAAGTTATTTCAAGTCATCTCAAAAAAGTTATGCTCACGGAAAACACTGACAACTTCTGTGGACAACAATCAAGTGGAAAAGGAACACAACCATAAAAGAATGCAATTTAATAGCCAGCGATGCAAACTGATTCAGTCGGCAACACAATCAATTATTTAACAAATAAGCTACAGTGTATCCAAGCCCTTCAAAATCACGTGAGAGAGAAAAAAAATTCAAAATTTCACAACCCCGAGATTAGATCATTGCTCCAAGTCTCCATCAAAAGGGAAAAAATGGCTGTTGAGAAGAAAAAAAGAGAGCATACATTTACTGTGAAATTTTTGTGGGATCCAAACAAATATTACTTGATTAGACACACACCACGTATCATAGTCATTCTTCATTTGCTAGGAGATTCTCTTCCACCAAGAAAGCGCTAAAAACATATTGATGAAAGGCATGAGATACAAGCCAATGTCAAATTCAGAAAACCCATGTCTTCCAAAAAGGACAGTAAAAAAACAAAAGAACATTGGTGAAAGGAGATTAAAAACAACTTTCATGCCATGTAAAACGCAACTGAACTTGACTAAAAGAGTTATCTATCACAGATAAAGAAAAAGAAACAAAGGAGAAGATTGACATAGAAAAGCAATAATACTCACAGGAAAGGAAGTTTGGACAGTGGTATCTGTGGTGTCAGGAGTTGAAGTTCTGAAAAAAGATCCTTTTTTGTCCATGTGGGTGGCGAGCAAAAGGTGACAATGCAAAGGCCATGAATTTGTTGAGGCGTTATCCATATCTTTCTCTGCATCCTGCACACACATGGTGGCACCAGCAATGGTGAAGGAAGATTTTTTGAGGATATGTTGAAAGTGAAATGAGATTACAGAGAGAGTTGTTAGTTATTAGTTTGAGTATGAAGAAGAGAAAGAAGAAAGAGAAGGCTATGGTTATGGGTAAAGTCCAGAAATTTCTGTGAAAGCGTGGCTAAAAATGGAGTTACATGGTTGCTGCTTTTATTACGCATCTTCCTATCAAAATATTTCTCACATTGTTGGAATGGGAAATGTCCTTCTCTACGCCTACGTACTCAATGCCATCATCATTCCCTTCTCATACACCAAAATAAATAATATAATATACTTATTTTCCTGAAATTCATGAGAATAATAGTTTATATTAATCACACATCATCATAATAACTTATATCAGCAACACATTTTGTCTTGTCTTGTTATTGTTAATTTAATTAATTTATTTATTTTAAATAAAATAAGTTAATATAGTCACTTATATCAAATTAATTATAATTATGTTACAATAATTGTACTAATAATCATTCACATATTATTGATTGAAGTCGACTTTCTAACAAAAGATTGTAAGCAAATGTCAACGTGTCAATATATTGTATGTATAATTTTGATGGGAATTAAATTGAATATTTTTTAAAAATATTAAGAAAAGATTAGGAAAAATGAGTCATAACAGAAAATGATTAAGAAAAACATATTTAATTTTGAAGCAAAAAGTTCTTTTAGTATTTTTAATATAAAAATTAGAAAAAGAAAGGATATAACAATAAAGAAGTAACATGATTTGCCAAAAAAAAAAAAATAACACATGGATCAAGTTTCTTTTCATTTTCTATATTATTTTCTTCACGTGAGGAAATAATGTTATTTAATCTTATTGATTATGGTAGCAGAACGAATTTAATTTTCAAATCTGAAATTTTCTTCAGTGGTTGAGACTTTTTTCGTGAAAGGTTTCGGTAGTAACTATTTTGGAATTCGTATATGATAACTTTTTTTTTTCAAAGATGAGGATTCATAATCCTTCTTTTAGTTTGAATAATATAACTTTTTTATATTTATTTGAATAATTTATTTTTACTTTTTATGATCAACCATTCTTTTCTTAAAACTGATTTTTTTTAAAAAAAATCCTTTTTATGTTCTATGATAATATGTGTTATCATATTATTTTTACTATACAGAAAAATTGTTTATAATTTTGTTTTCAAAATTTGTTGAGATACCATTAATAGAATTGACTAGTACATTCGAGATAGTTTTATTATTTAAAAAAAATGTATAATAGAGTAAGAAAACAAAATTATAAATGATATGGAATTCTATAATATGGTGACACCTATAACCTTTGATGTTCCAAATTGGGAGATTAATCCATTGACTTAATTGATAAGTAAATAAATGAATTTATTTTGAGTGGTGGTAGGTGTAAGGGGCACAGCAAAGAACTTCAATAATTCCAAGCATTCACACTTAGCTTTCACAATAATGAAAAACTAGAAATAATGTTCTATATTGAGACACGTTTTGTGTATTATTTTTGTGTACTAAAAACAACCACAAATTAGGTGGGTGAGGGAGAAACTATTATATTATAAACTTTATATCTGATGTTCAAACTCCTCATTGCCATTATCCACATCTCTGGTCGGTGATACAGGGCAATCTAAGAGTCATCACAATTTTTTTAACTTCCTTTGTATTCTTTATCTATTTGTAACAATTTTTATTTAAAATAATATGAATTTAAATTAGGTTTTCAAGTTTTTAAGTCATTATAGATATTTAGTTGACTGGAATACATACACGTTTTTTATTTTAAAAAGTATATATTATCATCTAGTTATAAATATATACGATCAAATTTTACTATGTAGACTAGTGTTGTAAAATGAAAGGTAAGTATGTTTTGGATTTTAACCACTCTTGATGAAAATTATTTGAATTAAAATTACTTTTACTTAAGACTATGTTATTTGGAATATAATAAATCTTCTTAAAATCAGGAGATCACAATTATTCCTAATTAAACAATTAATTATATTAAAAGTGATTTAAAATATTATTGGTTCTCTTTCTTAAAGAGAGGTAATGTCTTAAAATAAATACAAATGAAGTCAACTCTCCTAAATTAGCTAAATTAGCTAAGGAACATAAATAATGTTCTTTTTCACAACTAGGAAGAATAAGGATTATAAGGATTGCAAGAACTTTAAAACATTATCATTATTTTGTCAACTTTTCTTCTTTAAGAAATATTCAACAAATAAGAAGAAAGAAACATTATTGAGAATTATTTTCTAGTTATTGTGAATGTAGGTGAAGTTATTCTTTAAGTTATGTTTGTCTACAAAAAGAATTAGAGTTCCACTAAATTTTTTTCTTACAACTTTAATTGCATATAATATGTATAACATGACTTGTTAAGCTTATGTCAGATCACTTTTATCCAAATTGGAGTGAAAAACATGCCATACAAAGTTAATGGTATTTGCAAAGTTCACATACAATTTTTTTAGAATGGATTGTTGGTGTGGAAGGAGCTTTAACGCTTTCTTTTGTGAAATTTTAATGGACAAATCTTTCCAAGATCATAGTGTAAGAATGAATCAATAGAGCAAAATTTTACCATAATAAATCAAAAACATCTCATTTTAAATAATAAAACTTACTCATTTAAATCTGAGACAAAATCTTCAATTACAAGTTAATTTAAACTTAAAAAAAATAACAAATAATTATGAAAAGTTACACTGATAACTTAATTTCAAGTTTATATTATACAACAGATAAAAAAATAATTATATATATATATATATATATAGATATAGATATCTCCTCTATTTACCTCCTAATAAAGTAACCTAAGTTTCCTTTCTCCTCTCTCTAAAAAGATTGTATTGTACAACTTTCTGATGTTAAACAGTTGAGTTGAGACATTAAAATTTTTCTTAAAAGAATGTAACTGGCCTACAACATATTCCAATCAAATTAACCTAAACCAGATTGTGCAAATATTTAACATATCATTACCAGTTTGAGAGGCCAAAAATTAATCAAATATCATCAAAGATAATTATTTAAATTTAAATGTGATTTTCATTGACAAACGCACTTTTTACACATCCACACTAACGGATGTTAAATGTTGCGAAAATAAAGTTGAAAAATGTATTTTCAACACAAGGCCTAAAAGCTTCAGCATAATCACGATAGATGGAGTTACAACCCTGACCACGTTCTTCTAAGTCAACATACATTCGCTGAAGTGAAACGTATATTACTTTCATGTGATTAACACACATTTATTATGGCTTGTTTGGATTCTAAAGTAGAAAAATAAGTGAAGACAAGATGTGTAAACATAATCTGAGAAACAGAAACAATCGTAACTATTGTTTAAGAATCATAATGTGCATCAAAAACCTTAACATACAATCACTTAACTCAAGAAGCTTTGAAAAGATCACAAAATTTGACTCGATTTAACTCAACCTTGAAGAATTTGAACAGTATTTCTCCGCAAGGTGTTTCTACTACTTAATATAGACAAAATGGAAATCTCACATTCCAGTAAATGCCTTCTTTGCACCGCTAGAGGATCCAGCTGGAATTACTTTCAACACATTGAACCTCACTGTCTTTGATATTGGCCTACACATGGAAAAAATAAAAGCATTCAGGTGTGTAAATCTAGAAGACAACAATAAGTTCCCACATTCATAACCTAAAGAAAGGTTTTTCTTTCAAATATCTGACCTGCATTGGCCTATAATAACGTGATCTCCTTCTTTAACGCGGAAACAAGGAGATATATGTGCAGGAATATTTGAATGACGCTTTTCATATCTAAACATGCAGATAAACAGTTAGATATGTCTGTCCCAGTAAACAAATCAAATGAAAAAATTCCTCCGAAGGTATGAAGGGAGAATACCTCTGGTATTTCTTAATAAAATGAAGATAGTTCCTCCTAACAATGATGGTCCTTGTCATCTTAGCGCTGTGACATGTACCAGCTAAGATACGACCCCGGATGGAAACATTGCCCGTGAAAGGGCACTTCTTGTCAATGTAGGTCCCTGTAAGGAAAAAAAGGGACTTCATTTAAAAACAAAAGTCCCCAAACAGATACAAGGAGGAATAGCCTAATGTGGTAAAGAATTGAGCAATCAAACAATGAAACTTAAAATACACAAAAAAGAATCAATATCTTCTTGCTTGCTACAATTTGAGATCATAGATAAAAATACACAAAAAAATTGATTCATGTTTAAGATTTAGCTTTAAAGATTAAAGCCACTTTCCAACAATTCTTAAATGACATGACAACCTAGTATATAGCAACTGTATCTATCAGCATCTGATATACTGAAAATATAACTCATATTATAAATAAACCTTACAACTCGGTTATCTTATCTTTTGTTGTATCTCCAATGTAAGGTTAATAACAACCACTCTCGCACATAATTATTTTATGGTTGCTTACCTACCTTTTATCCTGAAACTGGAAAGGAAAGCTTGTAAAGCTTATAAAATAATATCTCCATCACAAGGGGATGATCCAAATTCATACTCCATTATCCTTTCATTTTCCACTCACACCACACTAGAAAAACTGATTCCTCGATAAAGTTCATAACTTGACCAATAAACCCAAAGATTCCAAGAAACATTCAAATTCCAATAGAAACAACATCCTGTGCACGTTCACAGATACCAATTTTAAATTCATATGTCACATCATCAATCACATTATTACATACTTAACAGCAGTCTCACCTCTCAGCAAACTTGTTTTGGCAACACAATGAAATAAATCATTATAAACTCCAATTGATCAAGAATGCACTGTTTCTCATGCAATCTAGGACACAATCTAGGACACCAACATAGATGCATTATCTCGAAATAATGAGAAAAGGAAATCAGAGTAACAGATATTACCCCTCATCGGTCATCGGAATGTGTCCGAGGTCTTTAAATCAGACTTTACCAGAATCCCACAATGTCAAATATTAATAGTTAGGTTTGTACATTATGTCATTCAACTATTTTCATGTCACAAAATAAAATCCTAGTCATTGCATCACTTCGAAAATCAGAGCAATAAAATGTGTGAAAGAAACTTGAGTGCCAAAACTATTAAAATGATGATACAAATGTTGACAAGCCATAACAAGAACATTAATCATATATTATATATATAAGAACAATGTACAAAGATTTCACAAACATAAAGTTAAACAGAACATACCTTCAATGGCATCTCTGGGAGTCTTGAATCCAAGTCCAATTGACTTCCAAAAACGATTCCCACCTTTCCCTGGCCTCTTTCCCTTCCCACCTTTCTTAGAGCTTCAAATTGGATCAACACAATAAACTAAATCAAATAAAAAAAATATAAAAAGATGCATTATTCTGTGAATGAGCGTACCATAGAAACACCTTCGGTTGCTTCAGAAAAGCCTTCTCTGTCTGCAAATAAAATTAAAAAAAGAAATATGATTAGTGAATTAACGCAATGCCACCATAGAGGCATTGTAATGAAGGAAAGTAAATAACCTGTTCAGCCATGACTAGGGCTCTGTTTCAAACTGCAGAAGCGTGCAGCCGCGGAGAATAAGAGCTTCAACACTGAAACCCTAATGAGGTGCACTGAAACTATTTTTATAACACCTCTTAATTGTTGATCTTTGTACGTCTGGACTTTGTTAGATGGGCTAGCCCAAAAATACTTTTGAGGTCCATCATAATCCTTTCGGTGTGTTTCTTTTTGCACCATATAAATAGTAAAATCATTATTTGTTTAAAGATTTTCCTAAATTGTGTAATTGAGAACCTAAAAAGGTATACCAACTTATTAAATTCAGAACAGAATTTAAAATTTATTTTTAATTTTGAATTTAACAATTTGAAAAGTTTTTTTTACTAAAATTCAAAGACATTTCTTTTACAGGTGTACAATACAACTTGAATAAGGTTGACGATGACATTAAGAGGGTTGGGTTGGGTTGGTCTTCAACATGTCTTATACTCTTTATTACAGTTCTGCAGGTTCGTAACGATAAGTGAAGATAACAAGGCACAAATTTGTCTTTTACATATTCCTCATGTAGGTGTAAGGGGAAACTAGGTAGGATAAGTACAAAGGAGAGTGCAAAATAAAATAGCCTCACTTATGTTTGACGTAAATATAAATTATTTAAATGATTATAAATATTTTTTACATAAAAATTAATTTATAAATGGATTATATAATTTAAAATTAATCAAGAAAAATGGACAATAAAGTTTTTTATTCAATTTTGGTGATTTTTGTTTAATGACATTTATTTTATAATTTTTACATTTTTTTTTACCAAAACAACTTAGGGTCTGATTAATATTTTTTAACATTATCTTTATTATTATTATTATTATTTATAGTAAAATTAACAATTAATTTGTACATATGTATACAAGTGTGTTCAGTGGAATAAATTATTTTTAAAAAGTTATATAATTAATAAAAATACAAATATAATTTTTGTAGTAATTTATTACATTTTTTATTATTATTATTTTATTGTGGTGTTTTCCTAACTTTATATCAAATAAATTTATGTTTCAATATTTTATTGTAAAAATATTTAATCAAAATAAATTAAGTTTAAGAATTTTTTTTCCATAACATTATCTTTATCATTATTATTTATAATAAAACTAACAAATTACTATTTATAATAAAACTAACAAGTTATTATTTATAATAAAACTAACAAGAAACCGATCATACACACAGAGATGCCTTTGGTTGAAAGTCATCCAAGCATTTGCATATCTCATTATCTAATATAAAGAAAAATTTATGTTTTAATACTTTGGTGTAAAAATATTTAATTAATAAAACATGGGTCCGATAAGGTTTTTTTAATATTTATCTTTGTCATTATGATTTATCTGTATTTTTTAAATATGCATGATACTATATCAGTAGATGATGATAATGTAATATTTTTAAGTTAATATATAAAATAAAATTATATTTATTAAAAATAAAATGAAATGTATCAGAAAATGAGAGAATAACTGTTGATAAATAGAGAAAAAGAGAAAAAGCAAAAAAAGACGGTTTTTTAAAAAAATTTATAAAAATAACAGCCAATTTTCAAAAATTTAATAAATAATTATATTTTAAAGGGTAAAATTGGTATTTGAAAATGTAGACACGAAAGAGGGAATCTCTTTATATATTGTTATAGATAATAAAAACTAATAATCTTAGATACAATAAGTTAATTTGTTACAACAAGCTACATAATTAATAAAAGTTTAAATGTAATTTTATTATTATTATTTTGGTTTAATTACTTCATTAATCCTTTTTTTTGTCAATAGTGTCCAGTCGATTCTATATTTTTTTTTTCTAAATTTGGTCCTGACCTTTTTAATCTGATTCAATTTGATTCTAATTTTTGTAAAAGTAATTCAATTTGGTGTTTGCATTTAGTTTTTCATAAATAGTGTTAAAATTAGTGTTACATGTAGGGGTGAGCAAAATGTGAGAGACCGACCGAAATCGAAAAACCTGAAAAATAAAAATTGGACATGGGTCGGATTTTAATGAATACAAATTAAAATGGATAAAAAAAATGGGTTCAACGGGTATATATGGTCAGGTTCGGGTATAGATTTATTTTTTAAAAGATACCCGACCCGACTATTAAATATGTTATACTTCTATGTTAAAAGTAAAAAGCCCAATCCAATTCTACTACTGACTCATTTATTGCACTGTGTCTCATGTTACCACACACCATCCTCACTTTACTGCACACTATTGTTGCACCTTTGCTAAACCTTCATGCTACAACATACCACGACCCCTCCCCTTCTTCACTCATGGTTCCCATTTCATGTTCAAAAAAAGTAACTTTTTTATTCCCTATTTCACATAGTGAAGAAAGAACCCTTGTTTGTTTGCTTGGTTTGGTGGGTTTTTTGCTTTTGGCTTACTCTACAAAATTGCAATATTTGGAAAAGCTGAGGGTTTCAGGTTAGTAAATTATACATTACTTTCATTCATTTTCTCACTTTCATATCTTGCAATTCTATAATATTGTTAGTATCCACTCTGCAGTTCCTCAATTGTGTCCATCATTTCAGCTTTTTCACGGTATCAATCTCACTCATTTCTTCAACTATATTATTACTTCAATCTTAAAATTCTATTTTAAACAACTATATTATTACTTTAATCCTAAAATTCTATTTTAAAGCTAAAATCTTTTGTTAAATTATAAAAAATTATAGTTATCACCGTGAAGAGTTTAGATCATATTTAATAAAGTATAGCTTGAATGATAATATAATGTTAAAAGTTATTTATTTAAGAAAGTTTAAATCTCTATTTAATAAATTATAACTTGCATGATAATATCATTGTGAAAAGTATGCAGTTTTAAAAGAAAGTTTAGATATATTTAATAATAATATTTTTAGGAATTAATGTAATGTTATTATGTATTTTAAGAAGTTTTAATGTTATGCATTACTGTTTTTAAATGGTTTTTTCGTTTCCTTTACAATATCAAATATTTTCTTTATTATATTTCTTATGATTGATTGAATATAATTTTTTTTTCTGAATAAAAAGAGCATGTTACTTTTGTGGTGTTTTCTATTTTGCTAATTGATATGTGTCCCCTAAAATAAATTACACATATATGATTGGTAGTTATTGATTATGATTTTTTTCTTTATAGTTGTAATGGAGAGACATAGCCAAGAATTACCTCCAAGTTCACAACAATTTGACCCGCCAAACCCTATAATTGAACCTGTAGGAGCTGTAGGAGGGGAACAGGATGTTCCTCATTCCCAAAATACAAAAAAGAGAAAACCAAATGCTAGTGGTAAGAAAACAACCTCTGTTGTTTGGGATCACTTCACAAGATCTCTTAAATCCACATATTCAATTGCAACATGCAATCATTGTGGTAAGCAATTTAAATGTGATCCAAAGATACATTGAACATCTAACCTTCTTAATCACCTTAAAAGGTTGTGTCCTAAATATACATTTGTTGTCATTAATGACCCCAACCAAACAACTCTCACCTTTAAAAGTGGTGATAATAACAATCTCCTTGCAACACACCAAAAGTATAATGTTGAAGCTTGTCGAAAGGCAATTGCTATGTTTGCTATTGTGGATGAACAACCATTCAAGGTGGTAGAGGATGAGGGTTTTAAGATCTTGTGCAAACAATTACAACCTTTGTTGTCCCATCAAGATTCACCATAGCTAGAGATTGTTTTCAGTTATATATGGATGAAAAAGTTAGGTTAAAGGAGTTCTTTAAGTCAAATTGTGTTAGAGTAGCACTCACTACCGATTGTTGGACATCAATTCAGAACTTAGGCTACCTAACACTCACTGCACATTTCATACAATGATTGGAGGTATCAAAAAATGATAATCATTTTTTCAGCCATACCTAATCATAAAGGAGAAACCATTGGAAGCAAAGTTGAAGAAATTTTAAGGGAATGGGGAATTAGGAATGTGTCAACACTCAGTGTTGATAAGGCATCATCTAATGATGTGGCTGTTACATATTTAAAAAAAGGATGAAGAATATGGGTGGATTATAATGGATGTACAATTTTTCCATATGAGGTGTTGTGCTCATATATTAAACTTGGTTGTGAGTGATGACTTAAAAGAGTTGCACAATTCAATCACAAGTATTAGGAATGCTATAAGATTTGCAAGGTCTTCACCATAAAGATTGGCTAAGTTTAGAGAGTGCATAGAGTTTTCAAAAATTGAATGCAAAAAATTGTTGTGTCTTGATGTTCCCACAAGGTGGAATTCCACATATATGATGTTAGATACAACAATCGAATTTCAAGTTGCATTTGAAAAACTTGACAATGAAGACTCTAGCTATATGGATTTTTTTGGTGATGAAGGTCCCCCATCTCCCAGTGATTCGAAACATGCCCAAGATTTTGTGAAGTTTCTAAAAATTTTCTATGAAGCCACTAAATCTTTCTCAACATCATTGCATGTGAGTATACACGTTGCGTTTCACCATATGGCTACTATTCATTTTTCACTTGACAAGACAACTATGAATCTGAATAGTATAATAGCGACTTACTAGTTGTGACATGAGGTTGAAGTATCACAAATATTGGGATAATGTTGACAACATCAATCACTTGTTATATTTTGGTGTCATTTTTTATCCTCGATACAAGATTGAGTATGTCATTTGGAATTTTCAAGAAATGTACAAACATGATTCAAACAAAGTTGTTGAATTAACTAACTATGTAAAAGACAGTTTGAAGAAAATGTATGATTGGTACAAATTAATTCATGATAAACAACATAGACTTGAGCAACCACTTGAACATCAATCTGATGCATCAACCATTCCTGAAATTCCTATATATTTGGCAAGGGCTGATGCTTTTAAGAAGCATTTGAGAGAAAAGGACACCATAGATAGAAAGAATGAGTCAGAGAGATATTTAAATGAATCTGTTGTTGATGGTGATGACCAACTTGATATTTTGGTTTGGTGGAAAATAAACTCTTCACGGTTTCCCATTCTATCAAGAATGGTTAGAGATGTGTTGGCCACCCCTATTTCTA
>Ga0214544_1003584_pt1 | contig 31944 bp, 18 predicted proteins | sample CNSS3metaG_FD_160074 | JGI IMG/M metagenome (GOLD analysis project Ga0214544, IMG submission 160074) | Root nodule microbial communities from cowpea collected in UCLA plant growth center, Los Angeles, California, USA - CNSS3 | ecosystem: Host-associated > Plants > Roots > Nodule | place: USA...
AATCACCGAGACGCAAATTAAAAATAATTTCTTAATATATAAAAACAAGATGCATGAAGTAAATAATTTTCTTCCAAACATTACTTTTATATTATATATATATATATATATATATATATATATAAACATAAATGTAAACAAAAATTAAACATTGATAATTAATTATTAAAAAATGAAAATATGATATTAAAAAATATTTATCTTTATTGGATAATAAAAAATTAAACATATTTTCAAATTTAAAATTATAAATGATAACTTCCAATTTTAAGAATAAATTTCTCTTCTCCTTATAGTATGGGAGATAAAATGTCCACATGAATTCTTTTTTTAGTTTTTTCAATAAACATGGACAGTATTTAAGCTACCATAAACTGTAACCTATACTTTTATTCTGGTGTATGGTGGAATAGTTTAACAATATATAATTTCATATTTTATTTAATTTTCATGTTAAGTCAAAGTTAAATATAGAATATAAATTTAATTCCACAGATTAATCATAAAATTTATATAGGTAATTTATAGATCTATAATAAATTATGATTTAATATATAGTTTAACTATGTAACTAAGTATTGGTTTATTCATGTCTTTGAAATTTGAAATATATATTTTCAGTATTTTATATTAAAAAAATATTTTAGTCTCTCAAATCTATTCAAGTAGAACTTTAGTTTCTCAAAACTAAATTTAAAACACCAAGAACAATTTTAATCTCAAAATCTTGAAATTCAACCTTAAATCTTAAATCTTACATTTTAATCGATTCATCTTAATGTCTGAAAATTTAGTTTATTTTAGTTGAAATATAGCAAAAAAATCTCAATAGAAAATCCAAATAGATTTAGCAATAGTATAATATGCTTGCATGAGTCATGGTTGTTCCCTTTATGAATCATGTACACGTTCAAAAAGAATCTTAGTTTAGACAAAAGGAAAAGTAGAAGAAAAAAAGAAAAGAAAAAGAGTGAAAGAAAGATGAGGAAAAAAAGTGATACTATCTTATAACCTCAATTTTAAAATATTTTTCTCTACACTTTTTTAAATACTATATGAGTTCTTAATTTGTTGATTAATTTTAATATTACAAAACTGGATTGTGAGATTTCTTCGTGCTCCTTGTTATTAATCTTTTTACCTCATCTTTTTCTTCTCAATTTTTATATTATTTTTCATTCACTAATTATCATTATTTTCTTTATGACTTTATTTGGAATAAATTGTTCTTAAAAATGGGTTATTTAATGTGTATGGCTCCGGCCAAAATGGAGTAAATCACATGTTTTTATGTTTTTTATTCAATGAGAGAAGACTTGGAAGTATTTTAAAAACTCACACTACAGAATGTAACACGTTTTTAATGAGTTGTTTGAAAAATGACTTTATGCATTGGTATTTAAAATAAAATTTAATACATTTATTTTATTATGAATTATACCATCGTGTTTTCTTTTTAAGTTTTATTTTATTTTATTTTATTTTTCTATTTTGAACATGTACATTTTATATTATGCTATCTTGTATGCTTTTCAGAGATGAATATTATTTAGTGTTAAATACGTTTTTATCTCTTAACTTTCAGTCAATTTTAGAATTTGTCAATTTTAAAATTTTGGATCAATTTAGTCATTTATCTTTTGAAATACGTGAATTTAGTCATTTTAATCATATTTTATTATATTTATTTGATGTTTTGTACGTATCTGATTATTGTATTTGACTTGTTTATATTGTTTTACATATTTTTGTTTTAATGTTAATTCAAATACTATTATGAAATGCGTTTGCGTTTGAAATGTTAAATAACCTTAACACAAGATTTGATTAAAATGACTAAATTCACGTTATCACGTATTTCGAAAGATGAATGACTAAATTAGTCCAAAAATTTGAAAGGGACTAATTCCAAAATCCACTTCAAGTTTAAGGATCAAGAACATATTTAACCATATTATTTAATATAGATGTCGTTTCCAAAAATGAAAAAAAAACTCATTAATTTCTTTCATAATAAATGCAATATATGAATTAATGTAAGGCCCAGTTTTATTTCTGCCCTAATGTTTAAGGGTTGGCCTTAATCTGTTGGGCCTAAGGGCTGGCCCATAGGGTGCTAAGGCCCTAAAGCTGCTAGGGTTTCCAATTCTGATTCATTTCTTGCAAAATAGAACCCTAAACGTTGCCCCCTTCCTTTCAGGACGCTCTGCTAGGGCTTGACTCCGATCTTGGCCAAAGATTTCTCTAGCTCAGCTTTGTTTTCGCTCCGTGTAAGTGTTTCTCAAGCTCGTACCTGTACTCCCTAAAGCTTATTTTCGTGTTCTTCCTTCTAGGGTTCCATAATAACTTTGTTCTTCCTTTGCCCCGCTGTTCTTCCATTTTCTGAAACCACTTCTCGAACTGTTGCACTCCGTAGTTGGTGTCGAGGTCCCGTATAAGCCCTCTCCAAGTAAGGGAAGCTAGACTTCGCGTTTTGATTCACTTTTGTATGTGTTGGTTCTGTTTCGAGTTCTGGTGCTAGCATGTTGCTTATGATGATGTAAAAATGCCTTGGGTGCTATCATGAGTGAGTCTGTGTTTGAGCATGCGTGGAACAGTGGTGGAAACTTATATACTCGCCTAGGCGAGCTCATCTCGCCCAGGCGAGAACAGCGGGAACTCGCTCAGGTTTTTGCTCGAGCGCTCGCCTAGGCGAGCTGCTGTATTTTTGAGCGACGAACAGTCTCGCCTAAGCGAGAGCTCACGACATTTTCCCGGAGCCACTGTTGCAGTCTCGCCTAAGCGAGAGTCTGCTGTTTGAGCGAGAGCACTCTTCTCGCATGAGCAAGGACTCCAGCTTGAGCGAGACCTCTTTTGGGTTTTTGCTATGCTTTGTCTCTTGAATGTTGATGGTTGTTTGATTGGCTGGTTCATTGACTTATTAAGTACAAAGGGGGTGGATATGCATGTGCTATGTATGTTATGGGTGAGAACAAATGAATTGAAAATGAGCTTGGCATGAGATATATTTGATGGTTGATCACTCATACTAAATGACATGTTAAGGGTATGCATAGGAATTTCATGATTGATTGATAATGTATGGGTAAGGGTGGTTTAGGACATAATTCCATGACCCTTGTAGCGGGGCTCGTGGTGGTGCCTCATCTTACGGACGTAATTCTGCGGGCCCTTCTTGGAAGAGTCCCCAGTGGTGCCTCAACAATAGGACCTAATTCCATGGACCCTCTTAGGGGGAGTCAATGGTGGTGCCTCATCGTATGGGCGTAATTCTATGGACCCTCTTAGGGGGGGAGTCAATGGTGGTGCCTCATCTATTGGACTTAATTCCATGGACCTCGGGGTGATAGCTCATGGTGGTGCCTCAACATAAGGACTAATTCTACGGGGGTATCGTGGTGGTGCCTCAAGGCCAGGACGTAATTCCACGGAGGTCTCGTGGTGGTGCCTCATGTAAGGATGTAATTCCGCGAAGGCCTCGTGGTGATGCCTCACTGCTAGGACATAATTTCACAGTTTGGTGGTGGTGCCTCATCGTATGTATCCGGATTAGTCAAGTTTAAAAGCCCTAAGTGGTTTGGGTATATCATGTGTGGATGTTTGTTAATTATGATTGGTTTTAAATTTACCTGCTGAGTGTTATAATATAAGGATCTGTTACACTAGCTTACCCTTTCGCTTGTTTGTATGATTGTGTGTGGTTTCTTCCTTTGCGATGATCATCAACCTTGTTGATGTGAGCAGATGTGAGAACCTGGCAGTGGTGATAATAGAGATGCTGCGGTTTGATGATATCTTGGACGACTATCAGGCTCACTATGGGGGTCTTAGCGTTTGGAGTTTAGTAGTAGTAGTAGTTTCTCTCGCTCTTGGCAAGTTTTTGTACCTCGTTTAGGCCTGTGGAGCCACTTCCTTTTATTATGGATATGTTGGGGTACTGTGTACGTCATATTCCGTCTTTCCACACTCTCTAAATATTTAATATATATATATATATATATATATATATATATATATATATATATAGTGTTTATTTAAATTGGAATTATCTATTTAAAATGGGATGTTACAATTAAAAATAAAAGTAAAATAAACTTTACTTTTTATAATTTTTGTATAATTTCCTTAGTAGGGTTTTGTTAAGTAATCTAATCGGAATTCCCTTGTTGAATTTACTAATATATGCATATTAAATACACATATTATTTATTTAGTAAGAATTCCTTTTGTAAGCAATATACTACATTAATCTACCACCACAAAAGTAATCGGTATTATTGACAGCTGAAATTCTTTGAAGATAAAAAACATTAGTTAGTGAATGTCTTTTTTGGACGGAAAAAATAATTGTCAATAGAAAACATTACCAATAATATTTATGGATAAATGAGAAAACCATTTATTGACTGATAATTTCGTTGATAATTAATTCTCACAATATTACGAACAAATATAGTCGTCAATAAATTTACAAAATGAAAATATCTGTCAATAAATACAATACATTTTCTTTTTGAAACAATGAACTATATTCTATACACTTAAACATAACTACTGGTCTTTATTTCAAACAAATATAAATAAAATTACAAATATATATATAAATTTTAAGGTCTATATACTTATTAATAATATTAATCAATTCTCATTAATTGTTTAATTTCAAACATTAAAAATAAATATGTAAAATATAGTTATAATTTTATTATAATAAATTAAAATTACAAATATAAAAAATATTGAAATAAATTAATAATATTTAACATAATCTTCATATAATATATTATGATGTTACTTTATTATACTGCAACAAGTCTAAAACAGCTTGTAATATATAAATTACTTTGCTATAATAAATAAGGATACGTATTGATATCAAGTTTCACTCGTTCTCAAACATAACTCGTAAAAGAAAATCTAAAAAGAAAATGATACAAATCTTGTGAAGACTTTAAGTTTTAAAATAAAACTTTACTTAATATAAAATTTTAATAAATTTTAACAACTTTAACTAAAGTTAACAAATTAACCTTTTTTCATTTCTTCAATTTGAGATTCAATCTAGTCTTAACATAATCAAATTTAAAAAACGAGAAAACTCTACTTACCTTTAAGAAAATGAAGTTTAAAAAAATAAAAACACATGAAATAATTAAAGAATTTCAAGACCTTGGAGTTCTAGAATTTATAACCAATTAAAACTGAATTTCAAGGATACAAATTAATTGAAAATGTCACTTTCCCCAACCATAACACAAACAGAAAAAAGAATAAAAACATTCTAAAACAAAAAGTTATATTTATTTTTTTTGTCGGTTATGAATGATTTCAAACTTACTAATTACTATAAACTAGAGAAGGAAAAAAAAGAAACGAAATGAAAAATTCTAAACAAATGAAGAAAAGAAAATTTAGAAAGAGAAATGAAAGAGAAGATGGTATCCACGAGAATGAAGAAAAAAAAGAAAAAAACGTTTTCAATTTGAATCAATACATGATTAAAAATTAAACAATCAAAATTACATTCAACAAATATTAATTGATTTATGGATTTCAGAAAAAACCCAATCCAATATGTAGTTTTTTAAAAAAAATTATACAGAGGTGCATTTAATTTCTCCCCATGAAAGAGACTTATGAGCTAAGACATAAATGAAATCCTAATTAAACAAAAATTTAATCTGTCACAAAAGAAAATTGGTATATATATGTAGCTATTCAAACTCACATAAATGTGGAGAATGTTTATGTTATGTGTAATTAAAAGCTGCCAAATGTGCAGAGAAAATTCATTTATGATGTGGCTGTTATCTGTTACTGTTCATTGGATTCCTAGGAAACTTCAGCCACAAATTTTTATCAGTATTTATATTAAAATTAATATTAGTCAAAATAACTCTGTTTCTCAAATTCCAAAGTTTGTGGAAATGGCATGGAGAAGCTCTGTAAAATCTCATATTCATCACTTTGTGATATATTTAATTTAACAGTTTCTCTTTATTTATTACGAAAAGGGTTAAAATTTCTTTAACTTTTCTTTTTCTTTTTCTTTCTCTTTCGCCTCTCTTTCCATTTTTTCCTTAAAATAAGAGTGAAAAAAGGAGGATGACAGAAACATATGTAAGTATTATACAGAAATAAGGATTAAATATGTTTTGGGTCCCTCAAGTTTAAGTGAATTTTGAAATTAGTCCTTTATCAAAACTTTATATCATTTTAGTCATTCATCTTTCAAAATGTTTGAATTTAGTCCTTTTAACCAAATTTTTTTAAGTTTATACGACGTTTCAAGCACATTTCATGATAGTATTTAAGTTAACATTGAAGCAAAAATGTGTCAAACAGTGTAAATAATTTAAATACTATCATAAAATGCGCTTGAAATGTCAGATAAACTTAACAAAATTTAGTTAAAAGGACTAAATTCATGCATTTTGAAAGATAAGGATTAAATTGATCAAAAATTTTGATGATAGACTAATTCCAAATTTCGCTGAAACTTGAGAAGCATTTTTTGTGAAGCATTTTTTATTATTATTATTGTGAAGCATTTTTTAAATTTTAATATTTTAACCCTTTGTGGTCTACAATTTTCAATCTGTGTAGTTCCTGCAGTCATTGTTGATGTAAATAGCTTATATTGAATGGATAGAATTTGAAGAAAGTAAGTTTTTACATTATTTATTTGTTTTAATTATTGAGACTTTATTTGTTTTAATTATTGACGCGATACCTGTTTTTAATACTCGTTAAAAAATTATTAATTGAGAAAAATTTTTGAAAAAATATCTCAATTAAATCATTTAAAATAAAATGTTATTAATATCATATATTAAAATATTTAAAATAATTTACAAAATTAAGTATTAATATTTATATTAAAATTTAGTGATTAAAATAATGAAAATTAAGTTAACGATCTTTAATATTTTTGTTTGAAAAAACTTGATTAAGACAATTTTTCAAAGATAAATACCAATTGACCGAACAAAAGTGGGTGTCATCCGACTAATTATATCTATTTATTTTTAAATACTTTCATATTACTGTGTTTATTTTAATTATTATAAAATTTTATTGTTTATTCAAGTTTTCCAAATTTTAATATAAGAGTTCTGATCACTCCCTGTTTGTCATCTACTTGGGTTCATTGTTATTCTTGCTCACACCCATTCACCATGAATTTCTTCAACTTGGTCTCTTTGTTCATTGTTTTTCACGTTTTTGCTGCAACACCTCGCATCTTCTCGTTAACAGATTCATCCACAGAACCCCCTATCAACTTTCTAGATGCTGCCAAGAAGCCTGAGGTATTTGACTATATGGTAGGAATCAGAAGGAAGATTCACGAGAATCCAGAATTGGGTTATGAGGAATTTGAGACCAGTAAATTGATTAGAGCAGAATTGGATCAACTGGGTATACCCTATAAACACCCACTTGCAATAACTGGTATAATTGGCTTCATTGGGACTGGAAGATCGCCTTTTGTTGCTATCAGAGCTGATATGGATGCTCTCCCCATGCAGGTCACATAACTTCTGCGTATTCTTGATTTCTATGGTTAGACAGTTTGGTGGCAGTTTTTTCTTGATAGTGAGAATTTGAAGGAAATCCTTGCCTTTTCTTAAAAACTTGCATATAAATGTTTTATTGTGCTTTTTGTTATTGTATAATCCAAATAAATTATGTTCTGAGTAGGTTAGAGGTATGGGGTGATTGTAAATTTTGGTAAGTGTGATAGAAACACCATTTCTCTGTACAATACGTGTGTCTGTACAAAATCAATACATAAATCTTCTTCTTGTTCCGTGTGTGTTATTCCTTTCCCAACAAATTTGTGTGCATGAATTACCCACTAAAGTGTGAGAGTTCTGCTGCGTGATTAAAGTGTGGTTTATCTCTGTCTTGGGCATTCCTCTGCTGTGAGTCTTTGCAGAGTTCAAGTGGTGAATCATAGTGGGTTCAAGTGGTGTTGTTCCAGCAGTCTTACCGTTGTTTGGCAAGAAGAACTATGAAGACTGGTGGGTGAAGATGAATGCTATCTTTAATCACTAGAGATGTTGTGATTGGAACACCGAAGCTGAGAAGGGATCATGCGATGCTAATAGATCTTAACAGTCTTGATGAACATGAAACTGACACAGCAACTGGATTGAGGAGATCAACCAGCTCCAGCATCAGCCCGATATGACTATGAAATGATGCAAGATTCTGCTGCTGGTTCAGAAGGAGAATTGGTGCGCTATGCACCATTTTTGAATCTGGTTCAATCAGTTTTGGGAAAGTAATGCAAGAGCCTAAATGGGTCAATGCAATGGAAGTAGAATTGAGTTCTGTTGAAAAGAATGAAAGATGGGAACTTGTCAGTTTGCCTTATGGAAAGAAACCTATAGTGTTAAAGTGGGTGTATAAAGTGAAAGTGAATCTAAGTGATGAAGTGATCAAATATAAGGCCAGACTAGTAGTCAAAGATTTTTTATAAAGGCTGAAAGTTGACCATGGGGCGGTCTTTGCACATGTTACAATATTAGAAAGAGTGAAATTTATGGATGATATAGCAAATTTAAGAAAGTGGTCTATGCATCAATTAGATGTGAAATTGATTTTCTTAAATGTACTGCTAGATGAGGAAGTGTATGTGATTCAACCTGTAGGCTTTGAGATATTGGGACAGGAAGAGAAAGTATACAAATCGAGGAAGGCTTTTTTAAGCAAGCCCCAAGGGCTTGCTACAAGAGAATAGGTAATTTTCTTAGCCAAATAGGCTTTGTTAAATGCATATCTGAGCATGGAGTGTTTGTAAAGGTCTTGGATGTGGTCACTGATACAGATTTGTTAATTGTTTGTCTCTATGTAGATGACTTATTGGTGACAGGTAGCAATCAAGGGGAGATTAAAGACCTTTTTTTAGCAAGAGATGATTAAAGAGTTTGAAAGGAGTGATCTGGAGCCTTTGTCTTATTTCCTTGGCACTGAATATAAAACAACAGGGAATGGTATTGTGATGCCTCAAACTCAATATGCTCTGACTTATTAAAGACATTCAACATGTTTAAGTGCAACTTCACTGTCAAACCAGCTGCATCTAGATTGATACTTGAAAAAAAAGGGACTAAGGAACTTATTTATCCTACCTGCTTCAAACTAATTGTTGGATCACTTAATGCAATACTATACCTGACTTAGCATTTAATGTTGGCTTAATGAACAAAATCATGGAGACACGAAGGAAAGCTCACTTATTGGTAATCAATGGTAATGTGTTATGTGAAAGGAACCTTGGATTACGGAATTCTATTTCCTAAAGGAAGTGATAACTCAGAAATTGAATTGCTTTGGTACTCTAACTCTGATTGATATGGTTATAAATCTGATCCAAAGAGTACTGCTAGTTATGTTTTTATGTGTGGATAAGCACCAACCTCTTGGTGCTCATAAAAGGAATCCGTGGTGGTCCTATCCTCATGTGAGCTTCAATGAGTGCTTGTCAAGCTTGTGTGGCTTACATTAATGCAAGAGATCAAAGTGAAGAACTTAGGAGAAGTCGAGCTATTTGTAGATAACAAATCAACAATTGACTTAGCAAAACATCCAGCAGCACATGCGAGGAGTAAACACACAGAAATAATATTTCACTTCCTCAAAGATCAATTGATTAATGGGAGACTGATTCGAGAACACCACATAACAAAATTATGAGTAGCAGGTATCTTTACAAAGGCATGGGGAAAGGTTCAGAGAGCTAAGAGATATGTTAGGAATTGTCTCCTTGAATCATTTGAATTAAAGGGGAATGTTATTAGATAATTCAAATATCTATTGTAGTTAACTATGTTATGAGTTAGTTAGAGTAATGAACAGATTGTAATTTTTTGTAAGTGTGATATAGGTGCGCATATGTGTGTGTACATAATCAATACAAAAACTTACTTCTGTAATATTCTTCTTCTCTCTGTGTGTGTGATTCCTTTCCAACACTCTTGACTTTTGAATTATGATGGTTTTACTTCTATCGGTTGGTTATGGGATAAGACAACAAAAGAGTTTTTGCTTGCCTTTTCTCAAAATTTTGTAATGTTTTGTGCTTTTTTCATTGACTTATTACTGTATATAACTTTAGGAAATGGTGGAGTGGGAGCACAAGAGTAAAGTACCTGGAAAGATGCATGCTTGTGGTCATGATGCTCATGTGGCTATGCTTCTCGGTGCTGCGAAGATTCTTAAACATCATGAAAAAGAGATACAAGTTTGACTTTTTATATTGACTTCTTTATTTTCGATTCCTGGATCTTCTGCTTTGTGGTTTTGCTTACTTTTGCAGACACTGAACTTCTTATCTCCGTTTAAAACATATGATCACTACTCATTGCTGTCCAGTTTGTCATATGCTCAAGAAATTTGGCCCTCTTAATGATTTTATATGTTTCTTTTATGCAAACCTTTTTGTTTTATGATTCCAATCATGTCAGTATCAAGCATGTGCTCTGTTTATAAGGTATTTGTGAATGAAAAGTTAAAGAAAGTTGGCTACTATATCATTCTACTTGACAAGGACAGTCTCCCACATCTGCTTCTTTATTATGAAATTTCAGTTAGTTGTCGTGTTCTCTTGTTTTCACCCTGTCATGCATCCATGATAATTTCACTATTTTGATGTCTAAATAGGGAACTGTAGTTCTTGTTTTCCAACCAGCAGAGGAAGGAGGTGGGGGAGCCAAGAAAATTGTGGAGGCTGGAGCCTTAGAAAATGTTACAGCTATTTTTGGATTGCATGTGTCACGTGACTTCCCATTAGGTGAAGTGGGCTCTAGGTCTGGTCCAATGTTGGCAGGAAATGGTTTTTTTGAAGCTATAATAAGGGGAAAAGGAGGTCATGCAGCTATTCCTCAACAATCTATAGACCCTATATTGGCAACTTCTAATGTTATAATTAGCTTACAGAATCTTGTTTCTCGCGAGGCTGACCCTCTGGATTCCCAGGTAAGTTCGCTTCAACTTCATTTCTTCCTTTTCCCTTGCCACCAACTACTCATTTATGCTTACAACTGAGATTTAAAACGCAAAGCTCCCACTTAATTAGTGATGTTCTTATTTGATTGCTAAATAAAAGAATTTATAGTGTTTTCTGAACCCAAGGCTATGCAAAATTTGTGATTGAGCTAGAAACTTATTGCTTACACTTCAATCAAACTTGCCTTGTCATTTAAGTAAACTTTTCCTTCTGTTATCCACATAAACTTTGAAAGTACCAATTCTACCTTTTGGTCACTTTTTTGACACCTTAGATATGTATATATTCTTGTACTAAATACTAGAAGAGGTTCTCATGACATTGATGCAGGTGCAAAAACCTTGAAGAGAAAATTTATCCTGGTAGTTTTTTTCTCTTTCCAAATGTTAAAATTTAATGGCAGCTGATTTTAAACTTGGGTTTGGATTGTAGAGAGTAAGGGCTGTGCTATAGAGAGTAACTTTTGATGAGAGTGGATTTAAAGGGTTTGTGATTTTTACTTATTAAATATTACGAAGTGCTGTTTCGAGAAGGAATTTGATTTGAATCCTCTGTGCCTTCCTAAAATAGAAAGCATCTCCGCACAGGTTGTGACTGTAGGAAAATTCCAAGGAGGTAGTGCATTCAATATCATTCCAGATTCTGTCACGATCGGTGGCACCTTCCGAGCTTTTTCAAAAGAAAGCTTCCAGCAATTAAGACACCGCATTGAGCAGGTATGTCATGGAGAAGAATAACATTTTTTTGTATGCATAAACTAAAAGAACGAAAATGTTCAGAATTTGTTTTTGTTTTTAGTCTTGTTAGTACATTTCTGAATTGTAATTATAGGATCAGCAAATAAAATTAGTTAGGTTTCTCCTTTTATATTAAAGTCAACGTATGCTCTTGAATGCACTTGTAATTATCAACAGAAACGTGTTACAATAAAAATAAGAAACACCTTTACATGATAATTTCAACTAAGAAAATGGATTCACTCACATCATACAGTTTTCATTGGCAGATGCTAAGGCTGATTCGTTTATGCAGGTTGTGATTGCACAAGCTGCTGTGCAGAGGTGCAATGCAACAGTGAACTTCCTTCAAGACCTGAATCCTTTCTTTCCCGTAACCATAAACGATGATGACTTGCATCAACATTTTCGGAGTGTTGCAGGGAATTTGCTTGGCGTGGATAAAGTAAATGACATGCAACCATTGATGGGAGCTGAAGACTTTTCATTCTATCAAGAGGTTATACCTGGCTACTTTTTCATGGTTGGAATGCAGAATGCTTCACATGAAAAACTTGAGCAGGTACACTCACCCTATTTCAAAGTCAATGAAGATGTTCTTCCTTATGGAGCTGCACTTCATGCCTCATTAGCTGTTAGTTATCTTCTGAAAAATCCGCAGGACATAGCCCCTGCAGAGGGGAAATATCATGATGAATTGTAACAGAACTTTACTTTTTGTTGGAAAAAATGACCGTTAGTAGTCACTAAAATAATAGCAATATATATATATATACATATATATATTGTTTCTTGTAGCAATGACATTATGAACTGGTTTGTATTTAAATTTTTATTAAACCTGGTGTTGAGTTTATGCATGAGCTAAGAAAATAAAGCTGTTTTACATTTTAATAAACTACCAATTTTTTCTTGTGAACTTTTACCCTTCTTCTTGCTTCCATTCAAAGTTGTCACATTTGTCATCTGGGTCTACTGAGTGTTAGTGTAGTTCTTCAACATATGAAGATTCTAATTTAGTACTTGAATGTGTGCAAAGTGGAGTAATTATGTCTCGAAATAATCAGTTTTGTAAAACTATTTTGTTATTAATATTTCTAGATGAAAGAAGGGATAAGGGGTGGGATTTGAGGAAAGAATGAATAAATATCTCGTTATTAATTTATTCATAAATAAAGAATAAAAGATAATCAACACATTTTAAAGTGAATTTATATTTTTTATAATGAGGAAAAAGAAAATGTTACTATTTGTTTCATATACTCCACTATAAAATGTAATTAATTATGAAAAAAAAAACCTGGTTAATATAAAATAAATAAATGATAAAATTTAATTAACACATTTTTGCAATTCACTTTTAGTAAATAATAACAACTTCATTTCAATAAAAAAAATTATATTTAAGTTAATTAATAAAAAATTATTTAAAATTTAAATAGGTTATGTAATGGTATATAGGGTAGATGGGTTGTGAATTTCTTTTTTACTTTCTGTGTTGGTTTGCTTTTAGTTCATGTAAAACAAAATTGTAAGGACACTCTTTTTATTGCAGGTCGTGTTATTGTATTTAAAATTTTTCCATCTTGTATCCAAAATTAGTCAATGTTTTCTAAAATTTATTCTTTTGTTACATTCAAATTACAATTTTATAAATTGTTATTTTCATTTACATTATTCTGACATAATATTTTATTATAAAAAATTATCAAATAAATATAAATAGAAAAAGTGGCGTCAAATAATATTTTTTCATTTAAATTTGAAAAAGTTATACTTTGATATTCTTAAAAATATACTCATCGTATAACTCATTTAATAATATATATATATATATATATTAAATAAAAATTAATTAAAATATGAATATATTAATTATCAAATAATTATTTTTCTATTGTTGGGCTTTTCTTAATTTTCTTTTAGTTTGTGACGCTTCCTATTTTGAGCATTTCAGAAGTATATTTTGTGAACTTATGACAATGAAGAATTATAATGATGAAAAAGTGGTTATTGTACACAAAAATATCACTTTAAAGTTTTTATTGAATTGGGGGAAGTAACAATTATTTCTTAATTTTAAAATATGAAAGTCAAAATATTTTTTTAACAAAAAACTAAAATAAAACAAACTTATTTTATAATAAATAAAAACATATTGATTCATTTGATTTGGTTTCAGAGTAGGCTAAAGACAGCAGAAAGAGTTGTGTTTCCTTTCCCAAGTTTTTCAAACACCATTCTGTCATTCCACACTTTCATTTGATTCATTCTGTCATTATAAATACCAGCACAATGTTGCCAAGGTAGTATGGAAATATCATGATGAATTATAATTGCTAATAAAATTATTAAAAAGTAATGTAGTCTTGAAGCAATAGCTTCACATACATGTGGCATTATAATTCATTTTTATTTGTCGCCTGGGTTAGATTCTTAAGTACTTTACCTTTGAAATCACCAAATGTGGATTTAGCTTTTAGGCAAATGAGATCAATAAACACAGCTCAGGGCAAAAAGAGATGAAAAATGAATGGAAAAGGAAAAAATTCCACTTTTCTTAGAAATTATAATTTATATACCTCACTTTCTGAACAAGTTAAATGAGAGACTTTAATTTATAGAAAAATAATAATTTGTTTACAAGTAGTTAGTAAGAAACTAGCCACCCTAAAAATATTGCAAGGCGATTTTTTACTTAAAATGCACTCACAACTGTTAAAACATGTCTTATGTTTTTGTCATGTTTAGCACAGACACTGGTACCACAACTATGCAGCAAAATAAGGTAAACAGAGGGGCTTGTTGATAACTTGAAACAAAAGTATAATTCTGACATCTGGGTATGTTTCATAGCCCTGGCCTTAGCATCTTAGTTACAAGATAAACCAAGTAGCAGATTGAAACTGCCAATTGAAAGAACCACAAACTAGATGCCTCAAAATAGTAGACTAATATATGATCTAATGCATTTTTCAATGACCAGAACAACTAGTGTTTCCAAAAAGATAACTACAATATTTATTTATCTAATGAGAGATCCAATAAAGTATTAGCCAATATTTTGGCTAATACCAGTAAAAAAATGTGGTTTAGATTCAATGTCCTACACAACTAAATGCCGGAGGAGCAGCACAAAATTTCTGCAATGCAGGGATAATGAATCATGTGACTGTAATGGAGTAGCAGAAGGGTAACTAACATGCTCCAGTCAGCACTCCTTCGAAGATACAGATTATCAACTAGGCACTTCTCAAATTCCTAGAGTTTTGGTTGCTATGTCTAAAAGAGGGCCTAAAGCATTAGGTGCAAATTTTCTTGCAAATAAGAAGCAGAGTGAAGATGGCTGGTTATTATAAAGACATGTCTGGTCTTGCAAAATTTTCTTGAAGAATTCCTCTTTGATGTCATCCTTTCCAAAAGTAGCTGGATGAGCACCACCCCTCGACCAGTCCACAAAAGTGAGGCTTCTATTTGCCAAAAGATGAGGAGTATTAATGGTTAGCATTGTCTGGAAATAGTGCTCATCAACATAGCATTTGTGTGGAACGCAGAATTCTTTGAGCTTGGGATAGTAAGTAATGTCTGCAACTATCCTAACGGCGAGTTGCCGGTTAACTTCAAACCACTGAGATCCCTTACGCCAGTCACTCATGTTGATCTCAGGTGCCATGTTTTCATCATAGCGTCCTCTGCCATAAGGGCCAGGTTCATCAACTGCACCCATAAAGCTATACCTCGAGCGTGATATGTAACGGTACACAATGCTGAAGTTCTGGAGAGGAATGCAGGATTCAGATAAGAGGATAAACCATTCATTTGTGATATCAAGCAATGCATTGGCCAGAAGTCTTCTTTCAGCATCACACATACTCATCATTCCCCACTCAGCAACCTGTGAAGGAGAATACTGATTAGAAATTTCTTAAAATCACAAAATATTCGACCTTAACCTAATACTTTTGATCCCAATAGTTTCATGAATATGCAATTGTGGTCCTAATAAAATTTTAAATGTATACATTTTGTCCTCCAATTTAAAAAAACTGAGTAATTTTAATCCACTATTAATCTTCCATCTAATAAAATGCTACATGTATGTAAGTGATAACAGTGTCAATTACTCATTTACGTGATATATTTATAATAAATTTGACAATTAACTCTAATACATGTTATTATGACGAATATGATGAATGATATATTATGAAAAAAAAAAAACTTGATTTTGGAAAACAGGAGAACTAAATATGCAATAAAAAATTTATCCAGAAACTACAGTGACTAGAAGTGGACTTAAGCCTGTTTTTTTTTAATAATATGCTAGTCTTAATAACCATTTGCTAACTACAAACTGAATTAGTCCTTCAAACCGGTCCATCACTTTTTAACTGTTAGCAATCACAAATTTGTGCATAATTACAAAACAGCCAAAAATTTTGTAAAGGAAATCAATGGTCAAATTAACCATATATGTTTATCCTCGGAAAAATTATTTCCCTACTACACATTATATGTAGCATACTACAGCTGGAATGCAGTACTTTTTAAGAAAAATCTATTAAACAGACCAAAGAGAAGAAATTTCCCTTTACCAGGGTATAGTTCGTATACGAAGAACCAGTAATGTGAATTTTTCTTTCCCTAATAGGATCTTATTCCAAGAAAATATGTCACAGATCCATACGTTGGATAATACCATTCTTAAAATGCAGAGAAAAGCACAAAATCTGAGTGAGACAAACTTGTTTGGAAGAGTCTCCCAGTTCTATTATAAATATAGAAATATTATACAAGGGGTTTACTCCTAATTAGGACAGACTGTTACTACACTAGATCTATTAGACCAAAATCACAGGTTTGGACAAGACCAAATTATAAATTCAATCAATTTATAATATGGAGTGCAGTACCTTGTTGTCAATAGTAGATGATATTCAACTAGTTAAGAGAGTGGGGGAAATTTTTCCTTGTTATTGTGTGATGTCACTGCAGTTCGTCCTAGAGAGATATTTTTCCTTGTCAGTTTGTCAGGTTGTAGCATTGGTTTGGTCCATCAACCCTCATTTGTTGTTAAGGTTTTAGTCATTGCAAGCACTTGCGTGACTAGACCACTGTGTCATTTTTCAGTGCTTTCTCCTCTGCTCGTTAAGGTTTCAGCTGCTACGAAGCCATCAAGGGAAAGAATGGCTACCACTGTTCAATTCAGAGGCCACTGATCATCCTTATGTTCAAGAGCCGTGACTAGAGGTTCTTTCCCGTGACTTTTTCCGTTGGGAGTTCGTCAATATGTGGGCCAGTTGTGCCACCTTCCTTATAGGTGCTGGTTTGTGATGTTGTATCCTCTATTTGACTACCTGTGCAGCCGTTTCTAAGTTGCTAGTTGCATTTGTCGGAAATATTTTGGTCTTTAGTTGCTGTGTCTGTGGCTGAATCGGAGGTTTTTCTTATTCATTTGAGACCCAAGCTCTTTTCTTTTTGACCAAGGGCCTTCAACAACTACTTGGCCAACTTGCATAATTGATTTGGTTGACAAGTCGGTCTTGCGATTTAAGATCTCAAAGTTATATTTGTAACAAGATTAAAACTTAATAAGCTTTAGTTTGATGGAGAACAACAGAATCTAAAAACAATATCTATAATTTATTATAGAATGTCTAAAATTACCTCTTAGCATTAAATTGTTATCTTAGAGTATCTTATCAAATCGTCCTTGTTGGCCTCTTGCCTTTGCAGCTAGCAGAAAGAAAGTGAGGAAGGAAGAGAGAATAGAGAAGTAAGTGGTTAAAGTGGGAAAGAAAGATAGGAAGGAGGAAATATAGAGTATGGAGAGGGCTAGTAGGAGTGGCAGGAAGATGGGATCCAGATACATATATCTCATGCTTTAGAATAGTCTCTTATCCTAGGATTTGTTTACATATTTCTTAGCAATTATCGTGATTTGTTTCCATATTTAAGTAGAATTACCAGAGTCCATTAGTTAGTCAACATAAGTGTTTGAGTGTTAGTCTTTGAATAAAATGTTGTATTAAGCCTTAATCATAAAGTTTATAGACAATTTAACAGACATAGGAATGGGATCTGACCATCATTTAATATGACCATAAATTAGCAGCACCCATCATAAAACTCCATAATAAATGTGGATGGGTTGAAACACCTACAAATAAATGGCATTGCATTGCTGTGGCCTACGGCTAATAATATAGAGCTTGGATGAAAAATGTGCTGATGAACAATTGAAACATGGAAATCCATATAGATAATGATTTTCCAAATGAATACGTATAGCACCTAACACCATGAGACATTGAAAGCAAAATTCATATCGAATAAAGCTGAACTATACCTGGCTTGGGATCTGTCTTCTATAAAAAACTGATGATGATGGAAAATCCACACTATAGGATGGCAGCGAATGAACATAGATTGAATAAAGCCTCTCATTCCCTTTAAAGAACTTCTCCCAGAGTGGTGCCATTGGCAACGGTCCCTTGGTCAAGAACATGAAGGCAATCTTGGGAGTTCTTTTAAAGGGATAACTCTTGATCCTCGGAGCAAAAGTAGCTCGCCAGAAGAGTTCAGTGTCGTTCATGGTATGCAGCAAACTGGATGGAGGCCTAATCCAACTTTCTATGGTCACCGGCTGCTCAAAGCAAGGTTTAATGGTAGACTGTATCAAAGCCACATTGTGAATACCAAAATGCCTAATCATGTACATGCTAAGAAACGAAGCACCCAGGCCAATAACCAAAAATACCAAGAAGAACTTCAGAAGCCTCAAAGGGAAGGGCCTAGAGAGAGTAGTTCTCAATGCAGCAGGGTCCTTCCCTTCTTCCATTCTAGACTGCATGGTTTTTCCTCAGCTATCTACCAATCAAACCAAGGATCACAGTAAAACTCGTGTTCCTTCACACATAATCACATCTCACAAACACCTCATACGCATCAAAAGCCTCACTTTTCAACGCGAAACCAAATCTACACAAACGAGCCACACCATTCAAATTTCCACCACATGGGGCATCCTTACTTCTTTATTGGGACAACCAATGACAAGCCATATCAAATAACAGATCAAAACCCAAACCAAGCACGAGATCACTTCAAAAACGAAACAAAATCAGCTTCCCACAAAACCAACAATGCTCACACCGTTCAAAAACCAGGATTTCCCGACTTACGAACAAATCAAAAGCTTGGTGTCACGTTTTCTCGGAAAGGGTGGAAACGGCATTGAAGGGAGGATTTGTGAGGGAAGAAAAACCAGAAAAAAATACGCAGAAAAGCGTGAGAGGCGCATTACCATGATGCCATGTTGAAAAGCAAGTTACATACACGGTTCAATCAATGGAAAAGAATAACGTTTGGTGGATCCCTTCACACTTTTTTCCCTCGCTCTTGAATAACGCCAGATTTCAATGGAAGTGGGAATTTTCTGCTATCTCTGCACTTTCATTCATCACTGTCTAATTTTCTCTCTGTTTTAGGCTTTGAATAGAGCCTCAGTTAAAGGTTGAAACCAAACGGGTACTCCTAGGTAGGAGAGAGAAAAATAAAATCAAATAATAATAAATAAATAAATAAACGGCAGCATGATTATTTTAAAACCTATTATTACTAACCTAAGATCAGTTTCATAGATTTTTGTCTCTTACTTTTTGAGTTTAAGTTGTTGCTGTCGTTTTGGGTTTGGTTGGATTCGGCCCACGCCATTCACGTTGATTTCTAGTTTCAACCTTCATATTTACATTTAATTTTTTATTCAAATCATTTACAACTATAATACTTAATTAAAAGCTAATTAATCTAGTTTTCATACACAGACTTTCCCACAATTTTAGCATTAGCCTTTAAATTATATTATGGAGAAGGCCAATCAGTTTTCGGTTAAAGAATAATTAATGTACATTAATTTTATATTTTTACATTAAAAGTTGAAATAATTAATATATTAATTGAAATAGTATAAATATATATAACAGATCTTATAAAGACAAAAGTAACTTTTTAAATTGTTAACTTTTTCTGATACAAAACAAGTAATTTAAAATTTTTATGGTCTCTACTAAAAGGTAAAAAAAATCTTTATTTTTTTTATAAATTTTTTATATGTTTAACACTATTTTTTTTTTCTGATTTTTTTTGTTAATTTAAATTTTTTATGTATAATTATATTTAAATTTTAACAACATCAAAATATAATTATTTAATTATTTTTTAATTTTTATTGTTGAGCATTAAATAAAATATTAAATACATTTATACGACATTTATGAATATTTTTGTTCTTTAAATCAAATAAAATTATATTCATGTTTATTAGGTTACATTTTATTTAATATCACACATAACTATGTACTTTTGTAAGACTCAATGCATCTTAATTATTCGAACAAGTTAAAAAGACCGTTATACTATTAAAATATAATTCTTAAAAAAAATGTAATGCATATAAAAATTATAGTTTACAAGCATGTGAAAGAAAAAAACTTCAAGGTTACACAAGTATAAAAATAAAATAATGAATTAGATAGTAATATAAACATTTATTTGATGCATTTCCTTTTTCTATTTTTCTTCTTTTTATACCATATTACCAATATTAGAAATTAAGAGCAAATACTTTACTCCAATTTTGAGTTAGAATCTTGTAAAGAAAATACAACTTTTCTTGTAGTTTTTTACCATCTATGATTATAGGTGTTAGACCTTATGTCCATGTTGTTAGAATTTTGTACAAGCACATGTTATTGGTTGAAAATTCCCCATTATGCCCCATATTGTACTTGTAATGTGATTTTCTTTGATTTCATTAATTGATTATTTGAGTCCAAGTTCTTTGGGAAAGTGAAATTGTTGTAGGGTGAGTGTAGGGTTTTCCTTTTATTGTTGTTGATTTTTGTTTATTTGTGAACATTTTTCCCCAATCATAGTGAGGCATGGTAGAATAATTGGTGGACCACCAAACTTTTTCAGTCCATTAAGAATACATTCACCAAATTATTCTTTTTCCTTTCCTTCAAAGTTTTGATGGTGATGATGGCAACGTTTCACTAAAGATTCTTGCCAAAAATAAAAAATAAAAATTGCTTGTTTGTTAATTAATGCTTCAAATATGCTCTTTCTTGAAGTATGCCTAAGAGTCTTAATTGATAGTATGTTACACTTTTTATTAAACAATTGATAAATTTTTAAAAGGAAATCATTTTTTTACTACTATAAAATATTAGGGTTAAATATGTTTTTGATCTTCAAGTTTCAGTAAATTTTGGAACTAGTCATTCTTCGAAACTTTATACCAATTTAATCATTCATATTTAAAAATACGTGGATTTAGTTCTTTTTAGGGTTAAGTTTATTTTATATTTTAAACGCATTTTATGATAATATTTGAGTTAACATTGAAGCTAAGATGTGTCAAACGGTATAAACAATTCAAATACTATTATGAAATACGCTTGAAACGTCGTATAAACTTAATAAAATTTTGTTAAAATGACTAAATTCACACATCTTTAAAGATGAATGACTAAATTGGTCAAAAATTTTGAAAAAAAAAACTAATTTTAACTTTCACTGAAACTTAAGGGACAAAAAACATATTTAACCAAAAATATTATAATTCGATTTAATATCAAATTCTATATATTTTATACTTCACAATTTAAAAATAATGATTTGTTTGTTCCCTTTAGGAAATGAATAAATTTTAATCTTGGTTTGCATAAAATATTTTTCTTTATTTTTAGTTCTTTCAAAATGGCGGAAATAATCATTCAACGTGCTTTACATATTTCTTAGCTTAAAAGTAAACATGTTCGTGAAAAAAAAAAATTACTACTTTAAGTCTTGAAGTTCATTTTAAGGTAAATATTTATTTTAAAAAATTAAAAATATTTTTTAAAGATATTAAATGTTCGCATTATCGGCCACTAGTAAATGTTTGTCATTTAAAAAAATCATATAAGTTAGTATAACATATAGTAAAAGAAAAGAAAAATATTTAATTAAGTTTCAAGTCTAATTATACTTATTAAAAATACTTACTTATTATTTATTTTCAAATGTTATTTTGTGTTAATATTAAATAATTTAATTATGTGTTAATACAACACGTGGTGTTTCTATGAAGATAAACTGAAAAAAAAAATAGAGTGACAAAAGACTTTCTCTTCATTTATTTTTATTTTCATTTTTATCTTTATCCAACATGTTTTCGTTATTACTTTCTTTTCAATCTCATCTAACGTTTATTTTATTATTCAAATTATAGTCTCCCAACATTATATTTAAGTTTTCGTTTCCCTTTTCATTTTATTTTACTCTTATTCAATCATAAGAATTGCCTATTATATTAGTATATTAAGACAAATAATATGTGAAGACAACAACTTAAAAGATAACAGGATAAAATAATAATCACATTATCTAATCAACAAAAAATATTAAATGATTGAAACTCAATTAAGAAATATAATTTTTTTAGTAGACAATGATTTTTTTTTAATAAAGATCCACCTCAAATCTATCTTCAACTTAAAATTTAATTAAATCTAAACAACTTATTTTAGGAACAAAATTAAATAACTTTTTAATAAGAAATAAGATAAAAGTTTATAGTCACTCTAAACTTATTTGTTTATTTTAAATATGAAATATTCTTAATTTAACATCAATTTTCCTTTATGGGTATATTTAACTTAACTTAGGAAATATTAAAGACAAAAAAGTAGTTTACTTGTTTTTTTATATAAAAAATTATAAAATTTAAAATAAAGAAATTTTTAAAACAGATAATTTCAAAATAAAGATAAAGCTTAACATATAAACATTTTGAAATCGGACACATAAATTTGAATCAACTTTGTAGATTTATATATATTTATAGTTCATATATTAATTCAATAAAATACTATGCTAGTTTTTAACTCAAACTATTTAAGAATTTAACGTATAATAATTTTGTTATTTTTATTCTACATTTGCTAGATCTAGATGTTTATACTGATCCACAATTGTGTGGTTATGGATCTAAGTTTAAGAACTAACGTTTCTCTTTACATTTCCTAAATGAATATCTTTAGTTTCCAACTCTACATCATTGCTACATTTCCTAAATGAATATATTAAATGTTAAGTTAATAAATAAATAAAAATTACACATTTAAAATTTGAGTGAGAATCAAATTTGGATCACCAAATTTATACAATTAAGATATTATAAATAATTTGAATAACTTGTTTGTACAAGGCCGAAAGAGCTGCCGAGATCTCTGCATTTCTTCAAGTGATTGGTACAAATGTTTTTTTTTATCTGTTTTCATGAATTTACAATGCTGCTTCTGCTTCTGCTTCCACCCATGCAATATTATTATCAGACAAAAATGGTTATAGGTACATACAGTGTTAGAGTGTCAAACTAGAAATATCAGGAATAAACAGACATGTCTTGTCATGAGACAGAACATGTTACTAGTTACAAATGTTTCCTTTCTTCTTGTATTGATCTGAATATCCTTGCAGCTGATTCACTAGCTGATTTTGGATTGTGAGGCATGGCTTTGATTACTCTTGGCTGCAGTTCAACCTGAGTGTGCCTATCTTCTGTTTGCCAAAATGTTGGAGCCAAAGGAAACAAAGGAAGCACTTCCCCAGCACTCCCCCTCTTGGAAGGACTGCTAGCTGTGCTTCTCTGTGGTTCTTTATCTTTCGGTGAGTGGTGAGTTGAAATGTTTCTTGACATCACTTGGCTTGTGGGGCTGGATATGTTAGATGAGCTTTGGTATATTATGGCAGAATTGACTTCTCCACATGAGTTGTGGTTTTCAGGACCATTGGACTGCCCCATTTGCTCAACGGCTGAAGCTGACATAGAAGATGGATTATGGATGAATGGTGGTGGTAAGAACTGGGGCAAAGATGAACCAGAAAGGATTCCAAACTTTTGGTGAGAACTTGGAGCAAGAGCTGCTTCTGAAGAAGCATCTTTGCTTAAAGGATTGAAGCTAACTGAGCCACAAGTGCCGTATATGGGTGCCATGAAGCCTGCATTTGGAGGGCATGGCCCTATGACTGGTTTGTATACTAGGCCTTCTGATGGTGACATGACAGGAACTAGCCACTGGTTTCCTGGTGGAGGGTAGACATAGCTTGGGGACTGTTTGGAATTTGTATCAGAGGAGGCTATTGGAAGGTTTGCTAAGTGATGGCCATAGTTTGGCAGCTGATTAGCATGGCCTTTGGTTATGTTGTTGACACAAGGAATGGGAATCTTCTCAACTGCACTGTTTGTAGCATGCTCAGCAGTAGGGGCCTTCACGGATTTACTGTCAAGTTTAGCAACTGAGGATGGTTTTTCACTAACAAAATCAGATTGAAATTTCTTGGTTGTGGATGTTTTGGGTGGTGGCTTGTTAAGCAAAAGGTTATCTGCAAGCAATATATGGGGTGAGCCTGCAATTAATCTTTGCACCTGCTTCCAAGAAATGTGAAGTTACTTCTCATGTTATGATGAGTGAAGACGAGGTGCATATATTTAATAGAACAAACAGTTAAGAGTATCTAGTTTGGCAATTACCTTTATCAGTCTATGCAATTCAAACACTTGCATGACAAAGATTTTCTGTTGGCTGAAAATAGCAATGTCAGTATCAGGTCAAAGTATGGAACATAATATAAATACCATGTTCAAAAAAAATAAATGGATGAAAAATGAACACACCAAGAACTAGATCACTATATTCAATCTGCATTGAAATTTGAGAATTGCAAGGCTGTAAGTTCGTCAAAAACTTATAAAGATTTTCAGCAAACAATAACAAAATCAGCAAAGTTCAGAAGTAGTTTAACAGAAAGAGAGCAAGGCCAAATCATAAACACATGTTACTAGACAGGTAAACTTACTTGACGATAGTTCTTCTGGCTTTCCAAAATTGTTGTTCACCTATAGCTCCTACAACATTGTCAGGGGAAATATGCATAACCGATGTCTCCTCATCTTCGTTCCCAGCTCCCTTGTCAAGGAAGAACCTTCTACCAATCTCTAACTCTCCAGAACATTTGTGCACATCACTGGCAGCTGGCTTCTCAATGTGATGGTCCCTTGAGTTGAATTTGTCCCCAAAAGCTGCATGTTCTTCATGTGTATGGACACTGTTACCTTGCAACGTTTTCAAGCTATCTACTGAAATACTTCTAATTTCATCCTTCAAAGATTTATGTTCTTTATTCATTGATTTAGAATCCCTACCTTGCACCAATGAGATTAATGATGCATCTGTCATGTCACCAAAACCATCTAACGAGAGCACTTCCTCTGGCTTCTGACCATTTTGACTCACTTTTGTAAGCTCCTCCATCTGGATCTTCCCATATTGTGCTGACTTCAGGTCTACAACACCAGGTGAATTCACCTTCTTTCTAAATGAATTCAGATTTTTAAGAGAACAGCTCAAATTACAACCGTCTTCATCTTTATTATTTTGGATGATGCTACAGCATGAGCCTTTTCCATGTGCAGAACCAGAAGTTATAAAAGCATCTTCACCATCAAGTGCTTTCAGAGAATTCTTACTATTGATGAAATTGTCTTGCTGAAATGAATTGTGTTTACTAGTAAATGACAATGAGCATAAGAAGTTTAAATTTGGTAACTTGTAGGCTTCTTCGTTTCTCTCACTCACGACTCACCGTGTATTTGGTTAAGTTAGTCCTTCTAAAATTGTAAGCTTGACTCTTCTCAGCCAGAATAGAAGGAGCACTGGAGTTGAATTGGATGCTTTGGTTGCTACTGATCTGCAGCACAGCAAAAACATAACAATTAAAAATGGTTGCAAAGGATGAACAGAAAAACTTATTGGTATAAATATCTAACCATGTATCACGTTTGTGTTATGGATGCTTCTAACCTGCCAAGGACTTGAGTAGTATGTGTGGAGTGTTTAAGTCTCACGCCAAATAATATGGAATGCTCAGTGAACATTTACGCGTTAGCTCCTCAACGAGTTTTAATGTTCACCGAGCATTCCATATTAATTTTAAATTCATAAGAATGTAATATCTTGATTTTATCTGCGGTCTTTTAGTTTTAAATTTTATAATTCAGTTATTAGTAGTTGCTCCAAAAATCATGGAGCAAGATTTCTCTTAATTTATGTCAATGTAATTAAGTACAAGACATATTCAATAAAAGTTTTATATTATTTCCTTGCTCGATTGTTTTTCTTCTATCCTTAAACAAAAACCAACAAGTGGTACCCGAGTTTCTTCTTGAGAGACCTATGAAAATGGATGTTGAATCAAATTTCTCACAAGTTACACCTCTAGTCTTAGCTTGTCGCTTCTTAATAAACTCTTTGATGTTCATCCTTAGGCTATTGAAGATGCTCTACTAGCTAAAAGCCAACAAGCTAGAACATGGTAAAAGAAAAGGAAGTATGGTATGTCACTAGAAAGACAAAATATGCTTCAGAGAAAGTTGAAAAGGTTGAGCATGTGGAGAAGGGTCTAAAAACTCTGAATTTAAAATTGAAGGCTATTGATACAAAGATAAGAAGTTTTGATGCGAAAAAAAAAAATCACCCAAGGATGAAAATCAAAGAGTTTACTAAGAAGTTAAATGTTGTGCATGTTACGGCCCAAATATATCAGAGGGAGACGATAATACTTCAGTAGGAGAAGATTAAACTAGAACAGGAGATCATGTCTTTACCAAGTCATTCTAAATCAGCAAGTTAATTTTTTTAGGAAGATAAGAGTTTACAACCTCCAAGAGAAGGAGTTCTGGAAATGTTCCTAGGATGATGTCAAAATAATTATTATTTTAATTTTGAATAAGTCAATTATTAAATTCATAAGAATATAGTATCTTGATTTTAGTTGTTAGTGGATAATTTAATTTCAGATTCAATTATTCAGTCACCATTAGCAACTCCTAAAATCATGGAGCAAAATTTATATTTAGTTATTTGAGCGTACATAGATGCAAGTTAAACTCCATAAAATTTGTAAGCTTCTCTAATTCAAAACATTTTATATTATTTCCTAACTCAAAAACCATGCTAGATAGAAAGCATAACTACTTGAGAATCAAAAAGATGGTACTGCCACTTCCATAAGAAAAAAAGAGTGATATTCATAATTCAAAGATCCTAAACAAAATTTAAGGGGGCAGAAACAGATAGGTATTTGAGAATAAGAGAAAGAAGTAGCTAAAAGAAAAGAATACTTGTGTATTTTGTTTATCACTATTACTTAAACTATGTTTGAAAATGTCTAGTACTCTCAAATGAATTCACGCAACTTAATACCTCTATTCAAGCTTAATACATCTATCAAAAGGATAGAGATAAGAAAAACAGAGTTGGGGTCCAAGTATCTGTGAAATAAGAGAAAGATACTATGTTACAGAAAATTATGAAAGGCAAGAATTTGAAGAACTGCACTTGACTCACGTGGCTTGATGATGTATGAGGTGTGTAGTTTCTGAGCGGGAGTGGAAACAAGGATGGTGATGCTGGTGCAAAACTTTGAGAAGGGATGCTGAATTGTTCATAGAGTGCCATCTTATTCCTTGGGGGTGCTTTTGGTCCTCCTTTCTCTGCATCCTTAACATGCAATCTTGGAAACATTGGACTAATCTCCTTGCTCTCTTCAATTCCCCCTCTCATCCTATTCATCCTTCTACACACTATCCACATGCAACAATTTTATATCTCTGCCAATTTCACAAAACATACTTTTCAATCCTCTCATAGTATTTCTCAGTAGCATAAAAACCACTTCAGAAGCATCAGAAACTCAAAACCACACAACAGAAACAAGCTCTGCTGGCGAATTTAACCAGCAAAAACAAATCAATCCATCCACAAGCAATTCTTAGTAAATCAAAACAAAGAGCAAAAAAATAAATTCACCAGCTCCAACGCAACAGTTTTTCTGATCCCATCCCACATTATTGACAAGAAGAGGAAAACATCTCAAAACATAGCAGAAATTAAAGAAAAAATCACAAATCTACCCAGTTGTCAAAAACTAAACTTTTTAGCTGAAAACAAACGACAAACACTTGGAAAGCACAAGAACCCTAATGAAGGTCAGTTAAGACGTAAACGACAAGAAAATCAAAGGCTAAATCTTGCAAGCACAGAAGAGAGAGATAATTTTGTCTATCACAGAGAAAAAGGAATATCTGAAACAGATAGATAGATAGATTGATAAATAGATAGATTGAGTTGGAAAACAAGGCCACCATGAAACCACGAGGGCTTCACCAACAAAATAATGTAAAAGAAGTGAGAAGGGATTGAACTTGAGATGTGAAATAATAATATACCGAATATTGTTGGAAGAGAAAGTAGGGTTGTTCCGGAATGAGTATGAAGAAGCAGCATGCAAGAACGTTGTGAGTGACCCTACCATGTTGTTGAATTGATGAGGAAGCGGAGGCAAAGAGTATAAGAGGGAGAGTAACATGGCATAATGAATGTGGATGATTGGAGACAGAGGCAGTGACCGAGTCTCTGTTTCTTATTTTCCTTTGCACGCACTCACTTTCTCTTGCATTTGGCGAAGTGCAAGGCAACACCAAAGGGTAAGAGACTGCATGGTTACCACACGTTGTGTTTCCCCAATCTCATGAAAAAAATAAAAATCCTGTCTTTCTATTTTAGCATTTTTTAATGTTTTGAACCGTGTCTCTCTTCAACCTTCCTTCAACAACAAAGGTTATGATGTTTGATTTTTTTGTTTTTCTTTTTAAAGTTGTCTCCTTTTTTTACTAACACGTGATTAGTTTGTCTTAAGATAAACATGATCGGTTTTTTTTTTTTAATATAAAAAGCAGGGGATATTTATTATTTCATCTCAGACACGTGAGGATTTTCGATCTTACTTAGGTTACGTGGCACACGCTCATGATGCTAAATATTATTTTTTTTGGTATTTTTCTCTCATAAAAAATATTTATAGAAAAACGTCTCTGGGTGCTTAAAAATATAATGAGAATCCACATTGATGTTAATCAAAAAAAGGAGGTTAATCAAAATGAAATTTTTTAAATATTATTATACTTTTTATCCGAATTATTTGATATATATTGCTCAGAGTAGCTAGGAAACTTGTCGTCAAAGATATTATTGTCTTTCCATTTTCATTACAAATTTTTGAGCCTCAAAATTTCTCATTCTCCATCCTGATTTTGCACAGTTACAATTAATATTATACTTTAATAGTTATAATGATAAAGAAAGTAAATACAATTATTCAATTGGATTTTTTTTTTGTAATTTATTTTCAACCAAATAAATGAAGAACCTATTTGCCTTTCACATCTTTTCTCTTTCTTTCATTCCTTATTTTAAACAGCTTCGAATATCTGTTCATTTTCTCATAACTTTCTTTAAATTTTAACTCTTATGCTCTTGCCTTTTTCTTTTTTTAATTCCTAACATAATCTTTATTTAAAAGATAAAATACGTAATTTTATTGATTTTTTTTGTGTGTACAGTATCATTGGACCAGGAATACGAGCCCAATCATAAGGCAATTTTGTTCTTGTACCCATTAATTTATTTTCTGCGTTCCACAATACAAGAAAAATACTTAAATACCCTTCAATATTACACAACGTTATTTACCAAACGTTGTAGAGGAAGAAAAAGAGAAAAAAAAAATGCTAAAATAACTCATTCTATAACGTTTTTACCAAAAATATTTCATGTGTTCTTAAAAGTTTCACATAAGAATGTTTTGGAATGTTCATTACAGAAAATAAAACTCGAAACTCTAAATCCTGAACACATATCATATAATAATGTTTTGGAATATTCATTCCAGAAGATTTTATGTACATTCTGAAAATTGTGTTCTAACAAACTGTTTCAAAAAATATATTCCAAACTATTTTTCATTATTTCCGAAAATTTTATTTCAAAAATTTAGTTCAAGAACTTCTGTTCCCGGGAAAGTTCGTTCCAACATATGTTTTTCCAAAAATTTCTGAAATTTTGTTTCGGAATTAATATTCCGAAAGTTACTTTTACAGAAATAAAATTTCATTAAAAAATTGACGGAGTGCAAAAAGAAATTGATGGGATCCAGAAAGCAAATGCCCAATCCTAACATGTTGCGCAATCTAGTCGTAGATTGTGTTTTCAATCAAGTTTGAAACAGTATATTGAAGGCTTTTTCTTTGGGTATTTTCATAATTTTGTAACGGCTAAATCTAGTTTTTTTCTTAAATTATTACAATAAATTATATTTTGTCTTTAATTTTTATATTTATAAAAATCATGTAAAATATTATTTTTAACGAAATAGTATGTGATGCTTTTTTAAGAAGTTTGTACAGTTTTGAAAGAGGTTTTGATTGATAAAATGAAAAATCTACTTCAACTAATATATCTTTAGACACAATTACATATTTATAACAATACATAATTCTCTCTTTTGTCCACATTTCAAAATATCAATTTTATCCTTTAAAATATAGTTATTTATTATATTTTTAAAAATTAACCGTTATTTTTATAAACTTTTTATAAAATCGTCTATCTTATTTTTTCTCTTTTTCTTTTGTTTCTTCTTTTTTTTATGAACCGTTATTCTTTCATTTTTCTGATATATTTTATTTTATTTTCAATAAATATAATCTTATTTTATATATCTATAACTATATATAAAGGAGATAATCTTATTTTTGTGTCCACATTTCATAATTCCAATTTTATCCTTTACAATTTAATTATTTATTAAATTTTTAAAAATTAATGGTTACTTTTACAAGTTTTTATAAAACTATTTACTTATCTCCTTCTTTTTTCTTCTCCTACTATCCATCAAATATTTTCTCATACATTTCACTTTATTTTTTATAAATATACTTTTATTTTGTTTATTAACTTAATAACATTACAATATCATCAATTATTAATATAATATCATACATATATAAAAAATATGTACACACATACGTGATAGCGTATGTGTTTACGCTAGTAACATATAAATTAAACCGACAATTAACCAAAAGAGTTAGTGTCATACTAATTGCAAAATAAGAAAACTCAACAACATTAAAATTATCTTATAAAATGTTCGTATGATATCTAAAAACTGCTTAACAACAGTATGACAAGTGAAAAATGTTTGTTAACAACAATGGTTACATAACACAATGTTGTTTATTAACAAATTAAACAACAAATATTTTTCATGATGAATGAAACCGTAATAACGGTAATTAACAACGGTGAATTCGTTTCTAGAAGTATTAACAAACAAAGAAAAAAAAAAGGACATGATTGTGTGGGCCTGTGTTGTGCACGTGGGAGTCAACATCATATTATCCTCACCCACCTTAGGCCAAAGCCAGCTTAGGAAATTCAAATATAAAACCATATAATATATTTCTAAAAAAGGTAATAGAAAAATGTGATTTATTATGAGAAAGTGATAATAGAGTCCCAATTATTAGGTTGTTGTTGACCTAAGGACATTCAATGTTGTCACTAACCTAATTCTACAATAAAAAAAATTGAAGTACACAATTTCTTGGAAAAATCGAAGGAAATTCTTTCGATCACCATTTAACATGTATTTTTTTAATAAATATATCAAAGACAAATAAATCTAACTTCATGTCAAAATTCAATAACTAATTTAGATATTATCAAATTCACTTAGAATTTTTTTCTTACTTTGTTAATAAAGATTTCTTAATCGTTTAACAAACGGTTTGTTCATTTTGATGGCTATCGATTTTCCATATTTATCCTTTTTAAATTTTCAACGAGGTTATAATTTTGTTCCAACGAATTTTCTTAGAGAGACTAATGAAAGAGAGAAGCTAAAATAAATTATCTTTTTTATAAACTAAAATTAACTTGTGTTTTGCTTATACATAATAGTAGAAAACACCTTCGTCTTCTTTTTTTAATTTTTATTTCTAAATTATACATAAACAAATTTTATTTTATTAATATTTATATACACATCAAAGTTGCTGCTCAGTTAAGTCTTCCAACAATTGGTTGGTTTTTGATTGAGTTTATCACTTTATCAAAAACTTTATCATACACATATACATGTACATGTAATATATATATATATATATATATATATATATATATATATATATATATATATATATATATATATTTTTTTTTTTTTTTTTTTATTTTGATTTTTATA
>Ga0214544_1003585_pt1 | contig 31936 bp, 41 predicted proteins | sample CNSS3metaG_FD_160074 | JGI IMG/M metagenome (GOLD analysis project Ga0214544, IMG submission 160074) | Root nodule microbial communities from cowpea collected in UCLA plant growth center, Los Angeles, California, USA - CNSS3 | ecosystem: Host-associated > Plants > Roots > Nodule | place: USA...
TACATATATATATATATATATATATATATATATGTATATATATATATATATATATATATATATATATATATATATATACATTCACTAATCAAGGCCATACCAGCACTTAAGCACACTTAATCATCGATTAATAATCATACTATTAGGGAATTAAAATAACCAATCATGAGTGATGTATATCTCCATCTGCATACATTCAATTCAAATCTCCACCATTCAAAGTGAAGAACAACATGTTGTGCATCACCTTTCAAAATTTTACCTAAATCGGACGGTTAACAAACTGGGAAATCTAGTTTTACGAAAACTACACAAACTAGAAAAATCGGTGGCGCCTGGCGGTATAAAACCAGCGCCCGACGATACTTGCTTCGCGAAAACACGAAAAACAACATTTTTCATGAAAAGAACACCACACGCATCGCCTGACGGCACCTCTTCACCGCCAGGCGATTCTTAACAGAAACTCATAAGCTCGGTTGTTTTAACATGAGTCGCCTGGAGGGGTTTCATGCGCCGTTAGGGGATGCATACAATTCTAGAAAAAATCCCAGATTCTTCTGCACTGGTGTAAACCCTAAAACCCCAAATCAATAATTCCAGTATTTGTCAATCAATTGCATAAAGTCATAGCCATTCAATTTTCCCGCATGCATAGTCATCATGTAAAATCATAAACTCTCAATTTCCCCATGATTAAACTCCCCAAATCATATTAACAATTTAACCCCAAACCCAACATGGACCCTTCATGTTATGCACGCCCATTCAATCATCATGAAACATCAATAAATTAATTATTATCAAATAATCACAATCACCCATATAAATGTACTTAAAATTTCCAAGAACTCACAATTAACATAGAATACAAAGAACATCCCAAAAGCATCAAACACAGTTCGCGTCGCTTGGCAGCTTCATCCTCACCGCCAAGCGGTTCAACTAAAAACCTAGAAAATGGGTTCAACGCACATTCATCGCCTAGCGGGCCACCAAAGTCGTTAGGTGATTTTTAGAAATTTTCCAGAAACGCGAAAATAAATAACTTTTGATCATGCAAATGCACCATAATCACACCTCATGCTACGAAAACATCATCAAATAAATGTACACACAAAGCAGCTCTCCTAACCTAGTATTCCTTGCTCCAATTGGAAATCATAGAGTCCTTCTTACACCACAATTGATCTAGCTCCAAGTCTTTCTCTAACCTTTGCAGAAATGTCTCTCTACACTCTTCTTTCTCACATTCTTGTGCCCTCTAGAACTCTCCCCAATAATCCACACGAAATTCCTCTCTTTCACACTTCTAACTCTCCTTCCTCTCACAATTATTAGCCTAATAATTGTCATTTACTCACCAAAAACGAAAATATTAATTTACACCATTAACAAGTAAATTCATTGCACTCTAACTGATTATTCCATACCTCTTAGGTTTCTCTGACGGCTACTAGTGTTTCTAGGTTTTCCCTAACCTAGCAGAACCCAAAAAAAATATAATAAAACACAAACAAGTCAAGGCTAAATTGTGCTAGCCAAGGTTCGAACCCACAACAACTCAATTATCAAGATAATTGCCCAACCATTCAACCCATTCATGTTTCATGATAATTCTTATAAATCTAGGATTATATTATCACTTATCATGATCAAGCAGTTTACTATTAAAATAATAAACAATTAAAAATACACACAATTAGCATACACATGACTCAAACTCAAGTCATCTCAACACAACTAACTATTTTAAACCATTTGAGCTAATACTTTTCCATGTCATGCAAGCTAGCATTAATTGTCATAAAGGCTCCCACTACCTGCATTTATTAATTAATTAATTAAATTTATCGGGTCTTACAGCAAGTTCTTGCTACACCATCCACTAACTAAGTAATCGAATGTATGCAGGTGACCACTGAGGAAACATGGATGGAACCCTTCATCTGATATCTCAAAAGTGGCTTGATCCGAAAAGGGGAAGAGAAAGGATGGACGAGAAAAACAGCTCGCTATTCCTTGATGAGAGGAGAATTATTTAGAAGAGGATTCAACAGGCCACTACTGTAACATCCTGGTCGGATATTACGAATTTAAATAATAAAATAAAGACATAATAATAAAACCTCACTTAATATAAATCATTTCCCAAAATCGCAGGAAATTTAAAACATTTATTTCTTCATAAAAAATACCTCAAATCCATAATTTATAAAAGAACTCAAAATACAAAAGTTAAGTTCAATAATCCAATGATTACAAGTCTTTAAATTTCATAAAATAATAACTCTAGAAAATTTCCCAGATAGGCCAACGCTTCAGCTCTATGCCTCACCAGCACCACCTGCAACATCTTTTGCTCTCGCGTAACGAATTACATGATCATCGCCAAACATAAGCATATAGGGTAAGCTAACAGATAAACATATAGACGATAAATATATATATATATATATATATATATATATATATATATATATATATATATATATATATATATATATTCATTCTCCTATCAAAGGAAATCTATCCTTTAACTCCATACCACATGGCCACCACCATGTTTTCCATGTTCTACGTCTTTAGATGGTAACCTCAAGATACCCTTTGCTGCCTCCACCTACAAGCCATAACTTGTAGAACACGTGCGGGAAACCTATTACAGACCACACTATGTAACGCCAGGTGGAGTTCCCAATACGAACATAGTTCGTTCGTAACGTCCCAAGACTACCAAACTCGTCAGCCAAACACTGAGGAGGGCATTCAATCTGGACCTATCCGTACGAGCCATAACTCGCACACTCACACCCGCAACACTTGCCAACCCGAGCCACAACTCAAGAGTTCCTCGTGTTCATCTGCCATCCCGAGCCACAACTCAAGAGATGTCATTCTGAGTCACAACTCAAGGAATGCCACGTGTTTACCCAATATCCCGAGCCACAACTCAAGGGATACCATTCCGAGCCACAACTCAAGGAATGCTACAATAAAATTCATCCTTAAGGTTTCACCCAAAGCCTTGTAGGCCACCCACATCCAAATCACCAAGCAATTACTTGACCATGGACCCAAGATATATGATGCTTCCACGAACCTGCCCATTCGTGGTCCTGCCTCTACGAACCTCCCCGCTTATAGTCCAACTCTACGGACCTCCCCGCCCGTAGTCCAACACACGTGATCCAACAGTTACGAACCTCCTTGCTCGCAACAACCCTCAAGTGTGAGCACGGAACATACGAACCTCCCATCTCGTATCCTTACACGAGAGCATCCTAATATGAACCTCCTCGCTCATATTATGACGTGTTCACCACCAGCCATGAACCTACACGTTCATCACACAAACATGCAAAACATAAACCAAAAGAGCACACTACTCTTTATGCTATCGCTTGACGCTACCTAAGTGCCACCACGTGAAATCATAGTGCAGACTGCCTGACGGAGAGAGGGCTCCGCCAGGCGCTAGAAAAAAATAGAGCCATTGTGTGACAGTAGTCGCCTGGCGTTACCACCCTTGTCGTCAAGCGCTACACAATCCTAGTGGCCTCTATTTGGCCGCTATCGCCTAGCAACTCGCCCCGCGCTGCCAGGCGCCATATTAGTAGAGTTAAGGATACCGGTTTTTAGCACTTTGGATAAGTTCTCAATGAACCCAAATAATCTACAAGCAATCCAAAATATCAACCACACTTATCCAGTCATATTAGCATGACTGAATCACAATTGTACACATTCATATACCCAACGGGTTCATAGTTGAGATCATGCCATTACTCAATTATTAATAGAATTCACCACATATCACATGCATCAATCCCTATATATTCATATATATAATCCACCATTTAAATCCATGCTAGCATTTAATTTCAACTTATGAATAACACATGCCCAAATCAAATATAAAGCAAAAACCCTCTAACAACTTAAGTACATGATCCTATGCACCAATGCAAATTAATATAGTAATTCACACCTCCTATGCAAAAATTTTATATTGATGCACATGATTTCACCAATAAACCAATTCTCAACATGTGACTAACCCAAAGGAACATTCAAATTCATAGAGACATACAACATAACCCAATCATGCTTCCAACTCATGCCACATTAGTAGTTACCTTAAATTATCAAGAGTTTATTCATGCATTTTAAAGACTTCCAAGCCAACAATCATGAGTAACATATATCTCTAGCTACTGACCTCCAAATCAAATCTCCACCGTTCAAAAGTGAAGAACAACATGTTATGGACCACCTGTCAAAACTGCACCTAAATCGGACGGTTAACGAACCGGGAAGTGCAGTTTTACGAAAACTGCGCAAACTAGAAAAATGGTGGTGCCTAGCGCCCAAAAGTCGGGAACCTAGCCCCTAGCGGCACAAAACCAGTGTTCGGCGATACCTGCTCCGTGAAAACACGAAAAACAACATTTTTCGTGAATAGAATACCACAGGCATCGCCTGGCGGCAGCTTTTCACCGCTAGGCGTTTCTTAACAGAAACCCAGAAACTGGATTGTTTTGTTGCCAGGCGGTGCATACAATTCTGGAAAAATTCCAGATTATTCTGCACTTGCGTAAACCCTAAAACCCCAAATCAACAATTTCGGCATTCATCTTAGCATAATTATATTGTGCACATATCATATTTATTCAATTCGGATTATTTTTATGCATCATATCATAAATCATACACATATCATGGTTATTCCTCCGTAAGCCCCACATGAACCCTAGCCTCCAATTATCTCCATAATCATAATTATCTCCAATCATACAATATTAGACATGTAATTAAATACACAATTACGTAATTTCATACATAATACTCATTCAAGAATCATCAACATCACGAACCCACGAGAAACTAGGCAACTAGTGCACGTCGCCTGACGGATCATACCCAGCCGTCAGACAGTTCATAGGGAAAACCAGAAATTTGCTTTCTGGAGCATTAGTCGCCTGGAGGGCCTTCAATGCCGCCAGGTAATTTCTTGAAAAATCCAGAAACACGAACAACTTAAGCAGAAATTTGGGCAGAATCCAAGAATCACAAACATACATACATCACAGAATCATTTATCAAAAATAGAAACACGAAATGTAGCTCCCCTAACCTGGTTTCTCTTCTTGAGATTGCTAATTTAGAGCCTCTTTTTTATCAACTATGACCTCCCTAGTCACCTTCCAAGAGTAGTTCTCAATCCTCTCTGAAATGCAGTCCCTTATGCTCTTCAAATTCTTCTGACATGTTTCACTAAGCTGCCTTATTTTTTTCTCTCTAATTTCTCCCCTCTCTCCCTCCTTAACTCACTTAATTAAGCCTCATTAATCCAAAAACGAAAAAGGGTATTAAGATAGATGTTAATGGCCATCAAATTCCATTGACAACTGATTAACTTAGCCCTTCCAATTGCACTTTGTGACAACTAGGGTTTCTGACCCTTCCCTTTCCATTCCAACTAATTTTAGCAAAAAGAAAGTTTAATTCATGTCTACCAAGGTTCGAGCACACAACCATCCAAATGACAAGTCAATGCACATCCATTCAACCAATTCATATTTTGTGATAATTCCTATAGTTTTAGGATTATATTATCACTCATCATGATCAAACACTTTACTATTAAAATAATAATCAATTAAATAACACACAAATTGCATACATAGGACTCGAACCAGAGTGCTTTCATAACAACTAAATACTCTCAACCATTTGAGCTAGTACTTTTCCATGTCACAATAATTAATATTTAATGCCGTAAAGGCTCCCACTACTAAGGTGCATCTTGCAAGACAAAGTTGCCTAGGTCATGTAAAAATACATAAAGGTATATGTAGCTATCATTCCATCCCACAAAATTGGGTATGAACCCTAGAACAATTTGGGGAAAAATTGGAGAACGTCGATTTGAGGGTTTTCAAAATGGGAGGAAATCACGCCACTTGGAAGAGGTTAAAAGATAAGTGAGGAAGATTCGCCACTTTGAATCAGAGATTCAAAGATAAGGATCAGTAGTTCTAATAAGAACCTCAAGACTTGAGAGAAAACTCAAATTTTCATATAACTTAAATTTGAATGCAAAGGGTTTCACAATGTCTTATATGCTATGGGCTAAAACACCAAAAAGCCCAACACAACTAAAGGCCTGATAAAGCCCAAACAAAAACATTACAAAAATTACAAAAAGAATTCTTATTCACGATCTAAAGCTAATCCTAGATATCTTTTAAGGTCTTGAACGTGATTCCATCAACTACTATGAAATCCCTATGACGACCTCAAATTTTAGCACTTTGTTACCTACAAATAAACACACAAACATAAGTGTTGAAAGAACGCAAAACCATAATAGTCTAAAGATAGAAATAAAAGGCTACCTAAAAATGGTGAGTTAAAATCATGGGAGAGGCCAATCTCTTATTATCAAGGTGCTTAGAGATTGTCCTCTAGAGTCAAAGACAAACTTACAGAACACATCAAAGAGTTTCAACACAACTATACTATTCATAGTGAAACAAAAAGGAAAACAACCCATAGTAATCAGAACAGAAAACAAGTGTCACTAAAATCCCTAAGGATTTTCATGATAGGACAAACACACAAGCAGATGATTAGAGTTAGGTTCATGTTTTGCCCATTTGTTTCTGCCTTTTCTATCATATTTTCTTTACCTCATTGCTTATGACATTGCTCCTTAATATATAAGTCTTCCCTAGGCATTAAGACAAAAAAAAAGATGGGTTCGTAAGTGTTCCCAATGAAAATGCAAAATCATGATGTGAATGGGAACAACAATTTAATGCATTATCACCCCCTTTAGGGATTTCATCTCAACCATGCATGTAAGGGGTGTGAGGATAGACTTTTTCTCGTGTTTCTCTCTTTGTTCTTCTTCTTCCTTTTTCTTGTCGCTCTTTCTCTTCTCGCTCTTTTAGCTCTTTCTCTTTTCTTTCTTAGAGCTCTTTTGTCTTTTGTTCTCTTTCTCTCATCTCTGTCTCTTTTCTTTCTATTTGCTTTTTCTTCTCTTGCTCTCTTAGCTCTTGCTCTTTTCTATCTTCGACCTCTTGCTATTTTCTCTCTTTTAGCTCTCTCTCTTGTCTTGTTTTTCCCACATTTCCTTTAGTGCTCTTTTTTGCATTTTTCTCTCTCTTGTCATGCTTCTTCCCACATTTTCTTTAGTGCTTTTTTTTGCATTTTCTTTCTCCCTTTGTGCTTGTTGCTATCGTTTTACTTCGAGCTTTTGACTAACACTCCTTTTCACCCCTTTCAAGTATACAATGTAATCCTGGAGTTCCTTAAGAGTCATGTACTTTCCGTTCTAATAAAGACATTGATAATTTTCGTGTCCATAACCTTCACACTTGGTGCACCTAATAGCATTTGTTTTATCTTTTGGCAATGATCTTCTATCATGTTGATGCTCCCTTCTAAGATCCCCAAGTTTGCTATTCAGCCGAATAATTATGGAAACAATAAAGTTGATATCTTCCATCAAGATCGAACATGTATGGAACATTGTGAAATGCTCAAAATTGCTAATTCCTGAAGTGAAAGAGAGGAAACAAGAACTAATACAAAACACAGTAAGTGATTAGAACAAGTAATGTAGATAAAATTATCAAATGGGCCTCACCACTCCTTATGTGTTTACACTCAATTCCACTTGTGTTTCACTCTCAAAGTGTATTCACTCGCTCTTAAGTTCTTGTTCAGTTCTTCTAAGAACCTCCAATCAACCCATCAAGAATTCAACATCAAAGTGAAGGATGATACAAATTTATGCTCAACTCAAGAGGCCAAGTAGAGGAAAATTTGAAGACAAAAGCAAGGAAATTTCAAGACAAACAAAAAAGCATCAAAATCAAGAAATAGCTAGACTAAAGAGAGTAAATATGTGACAAAACTAAGTATATGACAACGAGAAAAGTTCTTAAAAAGACACGAGTAATCTAAACGGTGTACTTAGAATTACTACTTGAAATGTGAAACAAATTACTCAAGCTAAATTATGATGATTACTTCAAACTCCCAAAAGCAATACTTCCAACAATTTAGCTCAAGGTACATTGTCCCAACAGTCATAATCACGAATGAAAACAACAACAAAATATGACCATAACAATACGCTGAAACACTTTTTAATTGCTCTAAAAAGGTCAATTTCCCCGCACCAAATGGCCTAGACAAGTTGCGATCCAAGAACCACTTCACCTAAGAAGGCTGCACTGAATTAGCATCAAATTCACTTCACTAGTTTAACCTCGTCAACAAATATAAGGCACACATGAGCCAACCAAATTCAATCCACTGCACCAAGGAAACAAATAACGAGCCAAATAACGTCACCACTACCAATACATGAAAGATCAAGTTTGCACCACAAAAAGTAGTTATTGCATTAAATCTGTACTACACCTAAGGGCCTTACCTGACTACAACAATAAAATCTGCCTATATAACCCCTCAAGGACACGAATAATCACCATATATGTCGAATAAGTAAGAGTAAGCAGCCTAAGCCGCTAACTTAAGAAAATCAAACGAGAACTTGATAGACCTAAAACACTACTAGCCAGGCCCTTGGGCCCACAATAATCAAACATTGGGGCCGGCTTGGCCCATGCCCATCTGCGGACCAATCAAGAGCCCAGTCCATGACGTGGCCAAACATAATTAATAATCTATAAATATGCATGGACCCCACCACTTAAAGGTACGCATTCATTAATCCCTTAATCACAAGATTTGACTTTCTCAGGAATTCCTTCCTGACTTGAGCGTTGGAGTCTTCTCCGCAGGTAACCTCTCTTGGGTCCAGACCAGTGCTAGCCGAGACGTCAGCAGATAGCATACATTAGCCGAAGAGGAGCCTAATGAGGAGATTGCGAATTGAGGTAGGGTAATATTCGTGTCTGACATCTCTTATTTGTTCTCCGCGGGAACAATTGGCGTCCACCATGGGGCACAAAGTAATACTTTACGGATCAACCCGCATTCTCTCGAAGATGGTTTTTACCCGTAGAGCCGGAGTCAACAAGCAAGCTGAAGCAGGTCCTGTAACACCTGCCGGTACCGCCCTAGACCTGGCCACTATCCTTGAAGGCCAAGCCAAAATGCAGTAAGAGCTAGCTGATTTGAAGAAGCGCAATGCTGATGAAATGGAGGCACTCAGACAGGAAAACTCCCGGCTAAGGAGAAAGATTGAGGCTGATCCCACCCAAAAAGGAAAAGCCAAGGAAACATTAGAAGCCACAAAGTCCCCGACTTTCCAACCTAACGAGGAGGAAAGTGAGTACAATCTTACCCCGCACACCTTCACCACTACTCAACAGACTCCCATCATCTCGACCTATCATACACACTTCCACCCCACCCTCCTAGGACACCCTTTAGCACCTACCCCTGCTGCCACTCTTGCCGCTACCCACATTCCACCTCATAACTTTACCTCCACTCTTCCCACTACCCACATCCTGCCTCACAACTTTACTTCCACCTTTCCTACTCTCATCCACCATCCCATTCCACCTCACTCGTTACCATCCCAACCACCCAGGCGCTGCCACCCTTTTATCGATTTCATCACCAACACCCCTCTCCCTGCCCAGTGGGAACCCTTCATGCTGGACCGTTATATAGGCGAAACCGATTCAGACGACCACCTCAAAGTAAACATAACACACGTCGCCCTTTACACTTCCCACTATGTCATGTTCTGCAAAGCCTTTCCAACCACCCTTAAAGGCCCCGCCCTCGAATGGTTCACAAGTCTACCTCCATACTCCATTGACTGCTTTCACAGCCTCTCCCACATGTTCGCTGCTCACTTCGCTGGCAACCGTCCACCTCAAACTACAACCCTCTCTCTCCTCGGCATCAGACAGGAACAAGACGAGACGCTGCAGACCTTCACCGACCGTTTCAGCAAGGCCGCCTTCCGCACGCCACACCTTAACCAAGAGATGATATTGCAATGTATGGCACTCACTCTCAAACCAGCCCCTTTGCCAACAACGTCTACCTACACCCACCTGCATCCATGCATGAAATGAAGCTCCGTACTGCAGACTACATCCGCATGGAAGAGATGCAAACCCTCCACATAAAATTTTGCAACGACTACAAACCCTTCGCTGCCACCCCCCTAAACCACCTTCACGACCTGATCCAAGACCCAGGGAACCCCACCAACCTCGCTTCACCAGATACGCACCCCTAAGTGTTCCTAGATCCCACCTTCTTGATGAAGTTCTTCAAGCCGACCTCATCCCACCCCTTCGCAAAACGTCCAATCCTCCCAACGCTGACATGACCAAATACTGCCACTATCACCGTAACAATGGTCATACCACAGACGAATGCAAAACACTCCAAGACAAGATTGAATAATTGGTTCATGCTGGCCATTTCTGTTGCTACATCCGTAGAGAAGACAACCCACACCCTCCACGATCCGACAACCGACATCCTTCCCACGATTCTCATCGCGACAGACGTCCTAACCAACCCATCAGCCATGACCCCCAACCTGCCCGCACTCATGTTGCCCCAACCAATCCCCCACTAGACGGCACCATTAGTACTATCTCTGGTGGCTTTGTTAGTGGAGGATCCACCTCCTCGGCTAGAAAGAAGCATCTTCGCCAACTCCAGTTCATCAACCACATAACCCACTCCCACCACAGACGCCGCATGCCTCCCATCACCTTTACAGACGATGACTTCCATGGCATCGATCACCACCAGGATGATCCCATGGTCATCACGGTCGAGTTAGAAAACTATGCAGTCAAGAAAGTCCTTATCGACCAAGGCAATTCAGTTGACATCCTATATTAGCAACATACCAGAAACTACAGCTTCCCACCACTACCATGGTTCCTTACGATGAACCCATATACGACTTCTCTGGGGAGAAGGTCTCCACTCGCGGCTACACTGACCTCCACACCGTCTTTCATGATGGCACTCAAACCAAAACAATCCCCATCTATTTCCTTGTTGTAGACGCACCCACATCATACAATGTACTCCTCAGCCGACCGTCCCTCGATACTTTAGGCGCAGTCGTATCTACACCTCATCTGGCCATGAAATTTCCCTCCCCATCTGGAGACATCCTCACCATCCACGACGACGAATGGCTCGCACGAGAATGCTACATGGCCAGCCTACGCCCACAACTACCCATCCTTCAAACAAACCACATTGAACGTCCACCCGGCTCTGACATAGCCTTATCTGCAAATGATTTGGACCCCAAAGTAGGTCGTGATGCACGCCTCAAGCTTGTCGATGAAACTATACCACTAGAACTCCCTAATGGACCCATCCTCAAACTAGACACTGGTCTTCAACATGACTAACATGAAATACTTACACCCACCCTCATTAGCAACACCGACCTCTTTGTTTGGTTTGCCGCTGACTTACCCGGCGTTGACCCTCAAGTCACGGTCCATAAACTCTCTGTTTACAAAGAAGCCTGGTATGTCTCTCAGAAAAAACGTAAGCTTAGTGAAGAACGTCAGCTAGCAACAAAAAACGAAGCCGACAAGTTACTTAACGCAGGTTTTATCGAAGAAGCCCACTACACCACCTAGCTCTCCAATGTAGTTTTGGTAAAAAAAGCTAATAGTAAATGGCGAATGTGTGTCGATTACATGGATCTCAATAAGGCCTGCCCCAGGGATGCCTATCCCTTACCCAATATTGACCGGCTAGTTGACGGTGTCGCCGGTAACAAAGTCCTCAGTTTCCTATATGCATAGTCGTCAACCCACAAAGCTTTGGTTTAGCCTGGTATATTGTACTGATGCCATAATACTAGTGGAGGTGGGCGAACAAACTTTACACCAAGAACACTACAACGAAGACTTAAACGAAGATGGCAATAGCACAAATCTCGACCTACTTGTTGAAAGAAGAGAAAAGGCGCACATACAAGACATGCGACCAAGATTAGAGTGGCCAAAAGATACAACTCAAAATTACACCCTAGATCTTTCCACAAAAGGGACCTTTTTGGCAGATGGCCAGCCAAGCGAGAAAGCATGAAGGAAAATTCATTGCCAATATAGAAGGACCCTTCCTCGTGCTTCAGGATGTTGGCAAAAAGGCTTATAGATTAGAACGACTATCTGGGGAGCCTGTCCCCAACACTTGGAATGTATCACATTTGAAATTTTACTTCAATTGAAACTTATTGTAAGTTGACTACATGTAACCAAGATGTACTATGTTACTGAAGGGACAATATTAGATCATTACGGGACTCGAACCTTATCTTACCACAATCTTTGAGCTTCTCGGTTGGATGCCACTCAGTTTCATTCGTCATGTCCTCTTCATTCGATACTTGGTGAATCATTGGAGGGTTACCTACAAAAAGGACTCCGACGATTAAGTCAGCCAAAACTCTTAAAGTCAAATATCAGATTATGCACTAATAAAATGTGTACTGTTAATTGCTAGGGTCCACTCTTATCTATAGAAGTCTAATCTTTATTTACCATGGTTTATTTACCTTGGCTTAGACCATGGGTTAGGCCTTTGGTTATCTCCTTAGCGGTCCAGTCCTTTATTGGGCTATTGTGAACTTGGTTGGGCCTAGGTTTTAGGCCCAACACCTTTTCGCAATGGTTTAACTAACTTATTCTAAGTTAGAATATGTGACACCATGTCTATCACCACATACTTGTTTTGCGGCTACTTAGGGTAGATATCTGAGAAGGCTGGATAGTTGATCAATTTGGCCATCATGTAGGTTTAGCTGATTTGTTGTTTTTACGTTATGTACTTAGTTGTGGATCGTGTGATATTCCTTTAGGCTTGGCAGCTATTTTCAAGCTAGTGACCTTTAGATGGCGGATAATCTGAATACTATGGCATAGCGACCAATTTGGCCACCATGGTATATATGATATAACGACCAATTTGGCCACTATGGTACATCAACCCCCTTGGTCTTTAGCAAGATTTGTCATGTTAAAGGCTATTGTAAGTGTTCCAACTTTGCAGATAACAATTCTCTTTCTTTTGTCTACCCCCCCAGGGTATGCTAGCCCCCAGCCTTAAGGAGCTAAAGCGACGTAGAGGCTATGACAAAGACGGTACAGGAAGGTCAAAGATCGAGTTAACCACAACTCTCAAAGTCAAATCTTAGATTATGCATTAATGAAATGCATACCGTTAATTGTTGGGGTCCACTCTTAGTTAAAGAAGTCTAATCTTTATTTACCATGGTTTATTTACCTTGGCTTAGACCATGGGTTGGGCCTTTAGTAGTCTTTAGTGGTCCAGTCCTTTACTGGGCTATTGTGAACTTGGTTGGGCCTAGGTTTTAGGCCAAACACCTTTTCACATTGGTTCAACTAACTTATTCTAAGTTAGAATATGCGGCACCATGTCTATCACCACATACTCGTTTCGAGGCTGCTTAGGGTAAATATCTAAGAAGGCCGGATAGTTGATCAATTTGGCCGTCATATAGGTTTAGCTGATTCATTGTTTTACGTTATGTACTTAGTTGTGGATCATGTGATATTCCTTTAGGCTTCGCAATTATTTTCAAGCTAGCGACCTTTAGATGGCAGATAATATGAATACTATGACACATCGGCCTTTAAATGGCCATAATTGGGAAGTCTGAGAAATCCTTTTACAAGGTTTTTAAACCAGTAAAACTTGTTTACTGGTGTAGCGTCTGGCAATGGAAGTTGAACCGCTAGGCGACAGGTGCACAAACAGAGAGCCACTAGAATGCGTGGCACTTGGCGGTAAGGATAGTTCCGTCAGGCGGTTTACAACTGACTTTCTCCTAGCGGCACTTAGGCAGCGCTAGGCGATAAATAAGGGGACAAGGTGATATTCTTATGAATTGGTGGATGGTCTACAAGGCTTTGGATGATACCTTACGTATGGAGTTTGCTTAAAGATTCCTTGAGTTGTGGCTCGGAATGACATTTTTTGAGTTGTGGCTCCGAATGGAGGGTACACATGTGGCGATCCCAGGTTGTGGCGTTGTGATATTGGTAACCGGTTTGATTATGCGAGTTGTGGCTCGTATGGATGGTCTCCAATTGATTAGGCAATCATGGGTTGTGGCCATTGGTGTTGTTAATCTTGTGTCGAGAGTACGAATTATGGTTCGTATTGGAAATTCCACCTGGTATTACGGATGGTGGTTCGTAACATGTAATTTATGCTGTTAGCTCACCCTATCTACTTGTGCTTGGCGATGATCGTGTAATTCGGTGTTTGGGAGTAGATGATGTTATAGGTGGAACTGGAGACGCTTAGAGCCAGAGAGGGGCTAGCATGGGAAAGATTTTATGATTTTTTCTATATTTTTGTAAACAATTATTTTACTATATGAACTTATAATAGTTATTTGAAACTTATGAATTTTGAATTGTGGCGCGTTAATAAATTTTTTAAATTTTCCCGCATTTAGGGAAAGAGATTATAATAAATGCGGTATTGTATTTCTTTATTTTTTTTATTTTATTTAAAATTAGTAATATCCAGGATGTTACAACATTTACATTTTAAATATTTCATATGTTATATACGAAAATTGCTAAAAATTTGGCAATAAACTCAGTTACCAAATACCTAAAAGGGATTTGAGTTCTAAAATTACAAAAATTTTATCATTTTTTATCCCTTTTTTGTATTTTTTTTTTGTTATTATTTACCTAGTTTTCCAAATCTTTGGTTTTTAGTCAACATACCTATACTTGTTAGAAAATTTTGAAATATTTATTGACATATTTTTAAGCTAAATAAAAATTTATGAAACATTTACATTTTAAATTTTAAATATTTTCATATGAAAATGGTAAGAATTGCTAAAGGAATGCGTTGGCTAATCCCAAAAGGGAATTGTCATTCTAAAACTTCAAAAATTTCATCATTTATTACCATTTTTTATGTTTTTTTTTTCTATATTATACCTCTTTTGCCACATTTTCTCCATTTATTTGAGATAGCTATAATTGTTAGAAAATTCCGAAACATTTTGTGTTGTATTTTTATGCTAAATAAAGATTCATGAAAGATTTACATTTTAAATATAACATATATTATTAGAAAGTTGCTAAAAAGAAATTGAAGTTCTAAAATTGCAAAAATTTCATCATTTGTTATCACTTTTTTTATTATTATTTTTTACATCATTTTCCAAATTTTTTATTTTCAGTTAACATACTTATTATTGTTAAAAATTTTTGAAACATTTTGTGATGTATTCATAACCTAAATAAATATTTATGGAATATTTACATTTTTAATTTTTAATATTTTATATATTAAAATACTAAAAATACGTAAAGAATGTGTTGCTCAATCCAGAAAAGGGATTGAGATTCTAAAATTAAAAAAATCGTATTTATTACCACTTTTTTATTTTTTTTTCTATTTTTTAACTTTTTTTCACATTTTGGCCTTTTAGTTGACATACCTATAATTCTATAATTATTAGAAAATTCTAAAATATTTTTGTGTTATAGTTTTATGCTAAATAAATATTAATGAAACGTTTACATTTTAAATATTTCATGTTATATATGAAAGTTGTTACAAATTTTACACTAAACTTGTTGTCCGATACTTAAAAGGGAATTGGTGTTTTCGGACAAAATACTTTGTTTTATTTTTTTGCTATTTTTAACCAAATTTTCCATACTTTTGCTTTTTAATCGACATACCTATTGTTCCTATAGAGAACAAACAAGATATGTCAGACACAAGTATTATCTTACCCTGGTCCGTCATCTCCTCAGTAGGCTTCTTCCTGGTTGATATGTCAGACACAAGTATTTATAGATTATTAATTATGTTTGGCCACGTCATGAGCTGTGCCCTTGTTTGGGCTGTAGGTGGGCCTAAGCCCTAGCCTAGGCCTTTAGTTCGATTATTGTGGGCTTGGTGAATCTCATTGACGCGTTCTGTTTTTGCCAAGTACTTGGTTAGTTTCGTGGAGTTATCGGCCTAGGTCGGTTACCCTTTAGCGGTTTAGGCCGCTATTGTTGTTTCGGTTTGTTTGATCAATGTCACTTCTTAGCCGTTTAGTCTGGGTACCCTAGCATGTGTATGGTAATTATTATTGTTCGGCTAGGCCGAGTAGGTGTGGTATAGTTATTATTCGGCTAGGCCAACTAGGTGTGGTACACTAGTCCCCCAGCCTTTGTCGATATAGTTATGTCCGTAAAGGATGACAAGTAATTGTTATTATTCGGCTAGGCCGACTAGGTGTGGTACACCAGTCCCGCAGCCTTTAAATGTGATGAACAATGTTAAGGCTAAAGACGGGAAAATGTTTGTAGTAGGTGAAAGGGTGTCAGAGGCCTAATCAAAAAGGGTTTCTGTGTCGTTGTTCTTGATACTTATGACCTTTTATGTGCCTTGTGTCGATTGGTATGGGTTGTGACTTTTGGCGGGAAGAAGTTTTGTCGTTTGGAATTCATGCTTATAAATGCGGATTTCGCGAAGGGTTTGCTTTTTTTGGCTCATTTGTGAGGATTTCAAAATCACAAACTTGCGTGCCGACTAGTTCCTTGTTTCTGCTGACATCTTTCAAAAAAATGTATGTCTAGTAGTAGTGATACTGTGTCATTGTCTTCTTCAAGTAGTGGGAGTGGGAGTGTGCAGTCTAGGGGGAGTGTAGGTAGGCGTCTTGAGGAGGAAAGTACTAGTACAGTGCTGTGGTGGGGAGGATCCCGATGGAGACAATGACCGAGGTGAGGGAATATCCTCCTGAAGAGATAGCAGAGAGTAACTGGCTGACTAAGGCCGATTATGACTGGGTAGCGGCTGATGTTCGTAACCAGTCGTCATTGTTCTGGTGGTCTCGCCTGCTAAACTCGTGGCTGAACTGTACCCCTATTATCGCGAAGGGCGTGGACCGTGGTATCGTGGCGTTGGAATGGGTGAGCGCTATTGAGCGTGTCTGTCATGGCCAAGAAGGAGCTGCTGGAAATTTTTTTTACATGTATATGTGCCATTTTTCTCAGTTACATGTGAGGTTTCCGCTAGATGATTTTACTATGGGAGTGCTTCGTCAGCTAAAATGGCGCCTACTCAGCTAAATCCGAATAGTTGGGCCTACTTGCAGGCCTTTCGTGTTCTTTACCAGTCACTGTACCTGCGGTCGTCTCCTCATGCGTTTTTATATTTTTATGACACAAGACCCCGACAACCGACTACCTAAATATCCTTGGTGAGCAGGCCGAGCATTAGCAGACTGAACACGTTTCATAATCATTCAAGCACTTCAAGGATAGCTATTTCAAAGTTGTGGTGAAAGAGGGGGGCAAGTCGCATTTTCTTAATGCAGATGGGAGTACAAAATTCCTTTTTAGTTGGATGGGTAGCCCTTCTCGGCATAAGGATATGAGTACCGATGAGTTGTCGGCGGCGGATAGGGAGGTGGTGGAGGTGCTGATGAAGTTTACTGATAAACTACCCACTAAGGGCTTAGTTAGGGTTTATAATTCGGTTCATCCGATTATTGATATTGAAGGTATTTGTTTATGACTTAAACTGTCTTGATGTTTCTAAGTTAAACTAACCGGAATTTGGTGTATTCGTGTAGGACATATGGCTCAAGCTGGAAAGAAGAACTTGACCCTTTTTCAAGCACTGAGGAAGGAGAAGGCCGTGAAGGCGAAAGCAGCTGGGAATACTAAGTACCCAAATTTACAAGAGTCGTTGGTTGAGGTGCACGTTCATGGCGGCACCAAGAGGAAGGCCGAGTTATCGGCTAGGCCTGGTAAGGGCAAGGAAGTAAAGAAGGTAAGGGTAGCCTTGTTGGGGCAAGGTTCATCTAGTGGTACTAAAGGACCGGAACTCGGTCTGATAGAGTTGCCGGAGACGACCATTATAAAGGACATCACAATTAACCTATCGGAGATAGTGACTAATTCTATCGACAGCATAGAGCCGGACCACCTGGTAAGGACGATGGTGGAGTTTGGGAGAAAGGCTTTAATTTTGAGTCATCGGGTTGGATCGTTGTATCGTAGGGAGGTCAAGGAGGGGAACCGAGAAAAGCTAGAGGACTTACATGAAAAGGTTGACAAGTTCGTGAAGGAAAGGGGTGCGTGGAAAAAGGAGAGGGAAGGGTGAGAGGAAGAAAAAAAGAGGTTGGGAACCTGGAAGGTTCGCTGTCTGGATTCGGAGACTAAACTTAACGGGAGGATAGCGGACCTTGAGGCAGATTATGATGAATTAAAGGAAAAATATGAAGGCATGGAGGTGGAGCTTGAGGATTTGAAAGGCTACATTATTCAAAGCACATCAACGGGTTTCAGAAGGGGGTGAGGCAGGCAGCCTTCTTCTGCCAAGATATTGATGCGGCCGATCCAAGATTTGACGTGAACAAGGATGTGGTGGACGACCAAGTTATCAATGAGGTTGAGAGTAGCCCCGAGGAGGAGGCAGAGAAGGTGGCAGCGGATGAGGACGTGAATGCGGGAGATGCGGTGGAGGGTTATGACAACAAGGCGGCTTAGGACGTGAACTGTTTATGATGTTATGTTGACAATGAATTCTAAGTTTGTAATAATTCGTATACTATTTTACTTTGCTTTTAATATGATGAATGTTATGGATATACTTGTTGTGTGGTTGTTGACGATAGCGTATGTGATAGGAATGCGTTTGTTGGGTAACGTTGTTATGCATTCGATATGTTATGTTAAGTGTGTTTTTCCCTGTAGGAGTAACTTTGCTGATTGTGTTAGTTAGAGTACTCGACCAGGGCTGCTTACTTGTGGTAAGGGTGGGGAACTTAAACGAATTAACCTTAAGTTAAGGGTGTTTGACCCAGGCCGCTTACTTGTGGTAAGGGTGGGGGAACTTAAACGAATTAACATTAAGTTAAGGGTGTTCGACCCAGGCCGCTTACTTGTGGTAAAGGTGGGGAACTTAAACGAATTAACCTTAAGTTAAGGGTGTTCGACTAGGCCGCTTACTTGTGGTAAATGTACGAAACTTAAACAAATTAACCTTAAGTTAAGGGTGTTCGACCCAGGCCACTTACTTGTGGTAAGGGTGGGGAACTTAAACGAATTAACCTTAAGTTAAGGGTGTTCGACCCAGGTCGCTTACTTGTGGTAAGGGTGGGGAACTTAAACACGTGTTAGAAGCGAAGTGAGGAGTAGTCGTGAGGTTAAGAACCCTTTGTTTATTCATGAAATTTCGGGTGCCTCGTTAAAACCTCTCTGGCCAAAACCCTCCTTAGAGAAAAAAAGACCAAGTGAGGGAAAAGAGTACACCTAGTGTTACAAGCATTTGGTACAATACAATACATGTTTTTAACTAAAGTAAAACTTGGGTTGGGACACATTCCATGTATTAGGTATTTCTTCCTCTAACAACTGCTCAAGCCTATACGCTCCTCCTCCAGCATCTTCACGTATTCGGTATGGGTCGTCCCAATTGGCATAGAATTTGCCATCTTTCTTTCTTGCACTGCTGGCCATTCTCCAAACTAAGTCTCCCTTTGCGAAAAATCTCGGGCATAGGTTCGCGTTATACTTTCTGGTCGCTCGCTGTTTGGCAGCTAAGTTGCGTATTTGGGCTTTTTCTCTTAACTCGGTCATGAGGTCGAGGTGGGTGGTCATGTTTTGATGATTTTGGACTGGGTCGTATAGTTCTCGGCGTATAGATGGTTCAGCAATTTCGACGGGTATCATGGCGTCTGTGCCGTATACTAAGCTGAATGGAGATTCATTTGTTGTTGATTGAGGGGTACACCTGTAGGCCCATAGCAATTCCACTAGTTCTTCTGGCCATCGGCCCTTGGCGTTGTCCAATCGCTTACGTAGTTCCATTAGTATAACCTTGTTTACTGCCTCGACCTGTCCATTGGTCTGTGGGTGTTCAACAGAGCTGGTTACATATTTGATGCCTAGACCGGTATTGAATTTAGCGAGTTCTTTGTGTATAAACTCTCGGTCATTGTCGGTGATGATTGTATGTGGGATGCCATACCAGCATATAATATCCTTCCAAACGAATTGTTGGACTTGCTGAGCTGTAATGGTGGCTAAGGGTTTGGCCTCTATCCACTTGGTGAAGTAGTCGACGGCTACTATTAAGAACTTTACTTGACCTTTGCTGGGGGAGAAAGGGCCGAGGATGTCCATTCCCCATTTTGCGAAGGGCCACGAGGATAGTATAGAGTGAAGTTGCTCTTGTTTCTGGTAGATAAGGTTGCCATGTTTCTAGCATGGTATGCATTTTTTGACGAAGTCTTGGCAGTCTGCCTCCGTGGTCGGCCAGAAGTAACCGGTGCGAAGGATTCTGGTAGTCATGGTGCGTGCGCCGGAATGATAGCCGCATATGCCTTCATGTAATTCTTTAATTATGTACTGAGCTTGTTCTGTAGTGATGCATTTGAGAAGTGGTTGACCATATCCGCGTTTGTACAAGTCATCGCCTATCATCGTGTACCTGGCGGCTTTAGTTATCCAAGTTTTGTAAGCGTTAGGTGGAGGGTTACCGGTTTGGAGGTACTGGATGTAAGGAGTTGTCCAATTGTCAGCTTGGTGTTGGGTTAGGGTATGGCAAGTATTTGTGATGAAGGGGGCGGATAGCGTTTGCTGCAAAAGTGATTGGTGGCGACTTTTTAACTTGGTGCTGGCTTGTTTGGACAATATGTCGGCTCTGACGTTTTCGGATTTGGGGATGTGTTGGATGCGGACTTGTTCGAAGGCGGACTAGACGACTTTCCAGACCAGCTGATAGTATTGTAGGAGGATAGGGTCTTTGATGTGGAAATCGTCATTTAAATGGCCTACATTAAGCTTAGAATCGGTTTTGCATGTTAGCGACTTGACGCCAACCTCGCGGGCCAGGGATAAACCAACGAGGATGGCTTCGTACTCGGCTTGGTTGTTAGATGTTTTGAAGGCGAAATGGAGGAATTTTTCGATGAGGATATCGTTGGGGCCTTTTAGCACGATGCCAGCACCTGCCCCCTTCGGGATTGACAAACCATCAACATAAAGTGTCCATTGGTCCTTTTCAAGAGTTTGTTAGAGATCGTTGACAAAGTCTAGAAGGCACCGAGCTTTGATGGGACCGTGAGGTTCGTAGCGGATGTTGAATTTAGATAACTCAATGGCCTAGGACGACATCTGCCCCGCAAGGTTTGGTTTCTGCAATATCTTTTGAATCGGGTAGTTAATTTTAACGATGATGTTATGATTTTGGAAGTATGGGCGTAGGCGGCGGGCTGCGTGTACCAGGGATAGGCCTAACTTTTCCACCATCTGGTACATGGTTTTGGGGTCTTGTAGGGTTCTGTTGACAAAGTAAACAGGATGTTGGGTGTCGCCGACATCTTGAACCAACGCGACGCTTACGGTGTGATCTGTGGCTGTGATATAGACCAATAAGGGTTTATGAGTATTCGGTTTATGGAGGATGGGTGGTGAGGTGAGGGTGGTTTTTAGCTTTTGGAATATTTGTTCACAATCATCATTCCACGTGAACTTGGCAGATTTTTTGAGCAGTTGTAGGATGGGTTGGGTTTGTTCGGCTAGTTTGGGAAGGAAGCGGGAAATGGTCGTGATGCGTTGTACTTCTTTGATGTTGGTGGAGCTTCACATTTTAATGATCGCATTGCACTTTTCAGAGTTAGCCTCTATGCCGCACTGGGTCAGCATGAATCCAAGGAATTTGCCGCGGTCGACACCGAAAATGCATTTGTCAGTGTTGAGGCGGAGGTTGTATTGCCTTAGCGGAGAAGACTGCTGATAAGTCCTGAGCGTGCTGGTGATGGCTTGGGGATTTGACAACCATGCCATCAACGTATACTTCGACACATTTGCCAATTAGATGGCTGAAGACTTTGTCCATCAGTCGTTGGTAGGTTGCTCTTGCATTTTTTAGACCAAATGGCATGACCTTGTAGAAGTAGTTGGCGTCGTCTATGATGAAGGCGGTTTTGTTCATGTCGCATGCGGCCATAGGAATTTGGTTATAATCGGAGTATGCATCAAGAAAACTGAGGACTTTGTTACCGGCTGCGCCGTTGACAAGTCGGTCAATATTCGATAAGGGGTAGGCATCTCTAGGACAGGCTTTGTTAAGATCCGTGTAATCAACACACATCTGCCACTTGTTGTTGCCTTTCTTAACCAGGACTACGTTAGAGAGCCAAGTGGTATAGTGGGCTTCTTCGATAAACCCCACGCTTAGCAACTTATCGGCCTCGGCCTTGGCCGCTAGGCGTCGTTCCTCGCCAAGTTTGCATTTTTTTCTGGGAGACATACCGGGCCTCCTTGTAAATGGATAGCTCTTGGGATGCCACTTGAGGGTCAACTCCAGGTAAGTCAGCATCTGACCAAGCAAAGAGGTCTGTGTTGTTGACTAGTGTGGGTGTTAGAATGTCACGTTGTTCAGATTCTAGCCTGTACCGAGTTTGATGGTGCGGCCATTAGGGAGCTCTAGGGGGGTGGTTTCTTCAACAGGTTCGAGACGAACATCTCGGCCCACTCTGGGGTCTAGATCGTCACCAGATAAGGCGATCTCAGAGCTGGGTGGTCGCTCAATATGATTGGTTTGCAGGATGGGAAGCTATGGGCGTAGGTTGGCCATGTAGCATTCGCGTGCAAGGCATTGGTCACCATGAATGGTGATATTGTCGCCAGATGGGGAGGGGAACTTCATGGCCAAATGGGGTGTGGAGACAACAGCGCCAAGAGTATTGAGTGAAGGGCGGCTGAGGAGGACATTATAAGATGTAGGTGCGTCGACGATGAGGAAGCGGATAGGAATTGTCTTTGTTTGGGCGCCATCGCGGAAGACGGTATGGAGGTCAATGTAGCCGCGGGTGGAAACTTTTTCCCTAGAGAAGCCATAAATCGGTTCATCATATGGGACCATGGTGGTGTCTGGGAGTTGAAGTTTCTAGTACGTAGCCCAATAGAGGATGTCGACAGAGCTGCCTTGGTTGACGAGGACTTTCTTGACTGCGTAGTTTTCTATTTCAACGGTGATGACCACAGAGGGTCATCTTGCTGGTGATCGAGGCCTTGAAAAACGTTGTCCGTGAAGGTTATGGGGGGCATGCGACGTCTGTGATGAGAATAGGTTATGTGGTTCATGGATTGGATATGGCAGAGGTGTCTCTTCCTAGTAGAGGAGGTGGATCCTCTACTAGTAAAACCACTAGAGATGGTGTTGATAGTGCCGCGTAAAGGGGGTCGGTGGGGGTGACATCGGTACGAGCTGGTTGGGAGTCAGGGTTTGTGGGTTGGTTTGGGCGTTTATCGTGGCAACGGTCGCGGGGAGGGCGTCGGTGGTCAGAACGGGGAGGGTAATGGGATCAGGAGGAGTGGTCATCTTTGCGGATAAAGCGGTGGAAATGGCCAACACGAACCAGTTCTTCAATTTTATCTTGGAGTGCTTTACATTCCTCTATGGTATGGTCGTGGTTTCGGTGATAGCGGCAATATTTAGTCATGTCCGCATTGGGGGGAGTGGTCATCTTGAGTGGTGGTGGGATGAGATCGGCCTATAAGGCCTCATCAAGGAGGCGGGATCTGGGAATATTTAGAGGGGCGTATCTGGTGAAGCGGGGTTGTCGGGGTTCTCGAGGTCTCGGATCAGGGCGGGGAGGTTGTGGAGTGGGGTTGGTAGTAGAGGGTGCGTAATCATTGCAAAATTTTGTATGGAGAGTTTGCATTTCCTCCATATGGACATAATCGGCAGCATACAGTTTCAACTCATCCATGGAGGCGGGTGGATGTAGGTAGACATTGTTGGCGAAGGGGCCGGGTTGAAGAGTGAGGGCCATGCACTGAAGTATCATTTCTTGGTTGAGGTGTGGTGTACGAAGGGCAACCTTACTGAATCGATCAATGAATGCCCGGAGCGTCTGGCCTTGTTTTTGTCTGACGCCGAGGAGTGATATTGTTGTAGTTTGATGCGGGCGGCTGCCGACGAAATGAGTGGTAAACATGTGGGAGAGGGTGTCGAAGCTTTCAATGGGGTATGGCGGGAGGGTGGTAAACCATTCGAGGGAAGAGCCCTTAAGGGTGGTAGGAAAGGCTTTGCAAAAAACGACATCATGGGAAGTGTAGAGGGCGACGTGGGTGATGTAGATTTTGAGGTGTTTATCGGAGTCGGTTTCACCAGTGTAACACTCCAGCGTGAAGGGTTCCCACTGGGTGGGGATGGGGGTGTTGGTGATGAAGTTGGTGAAAGGGTGACGGCGCTTGGATTGGTGAGATGGGAGCGGGTGAGGAGGGATGGGGTGGTGGACGAGGGAGGGAAAAGTAGAGGTGAAGTTGTAAGGAGGGATATGGGTAGTAGGGAGGTTGTGAGGGTTGTAGGGTGGGATATGAGTGGTGTGTAGGGTGGTGGGCATGTTGTAGGGCAGGATGTGTGTGGTGGGTAGGGTGGCGGTGGGGGTGGGAGCCGCAGTATTTCCTGAGAGGGTGGAGTGTAAGTGAATAGGATGGGTTGAGAGGATGGGAGTTTGTTGGGTGGTGGTGAAGGTGTGCGGGGTAGGATTGTACTCGATTTCCTCTTTAGTGGGCTAGAAAGTTGGGAACCCTGCGACATCAGATGTTTCCTTGGTCTTTCCCTTTTGAGTGGGATCGACTTCAATCTTTCGCCTTAGGCGAGAATTCTCTTGTCTCAGTGCTTCCATCTCATCAACATTGCGCTTCTTCAAGTCAGTCAGCTCTTGTTGCATCTTGGCTTGACCGTCTAGGATGGCGGCCAGATCCGGGGTGATGTTAGCAAGTCCGGAGGGGTCTGTCTCAACTTGCTTGTTAACTCCTGCTCTGCTGCGGGTAGAAACCATTTCTCAAGAAAGCGTGTGATAACGTACTATCTCGTCCCTCAACAGTGGGCGCCAATTATTCCTGTAGAGAACAAACAAGATATGTCAGACACAAGTATTACCTTACCTCGGTCTGCCACCTCCTCAGTAGGCTTCTTCCCGGTTGATATATATTGCTTATGGGTATCTCGGTGTGATCGATTTGGACTTGGGATGGGTTACCTGTAGAAGGGACTCTGAAGCTCAAGTCAGCGAAATCTCTAAGAAAGTCAAATCTGGTGATTAAGGAAGTAATGAATGCATACCTTTAATTCGTGGTGTCCATGCATATTTATAGATTATTAATTATGTTTGGCCACGTCATGGGCTGGGCCCTTGTTTGGGCTGTAGGTGGGCCTGGTCCCTAGCCCAGGCCCTTAGTTCGATTATTGTAGGCTTGGTGAATCTCATTGAAGCGTTCTATTTTTGCCAAGTCCTTGGTTAGTTTCGTGGAGTTATCGACCTAGGTCGGTTACCCTTTAGCGGTTTAGACCGCTATTGTTGTTTTGGTTTGTTTGATCAATGTTACTTTTTAGCGGTTTAGTCCGGGTACCCTAGCATGTGTATGGTAATTGTTATTGTTCGGCTAGGCCAACTAGGTGTGGTATAGTTATTATTCGGCTAGGCCGACTTGGTGTGGTAGACTAGTCTCCCAACCTTTGTCGATATAGTTATGTCGGTAAAAGATGACAAGTAATTATTATTATTCGGCCAGGCCGACTAGGTGTGATACACCTATAATATTTAAAAATTTGTGACATATTATATGTTGTGTTTTTATGCTCAATAAAAAATTATGAAGTATTTACATTTTAAATATTTCATATTTTATATATACAAATTGCTCAAAATTTCACAAGAAACCTGTTTGCTAATACTTAAAGAGGATTGATGTTTTTAAATTTGAAAATTTTTATCTTTTCTCAACACTTTTTTTTACTATCTTTTACCTCTTTCATTATATTTTGGATTTTTAAGTGTCATACCTATAATTGTTAGAAAAATTTGAAACATTCTGTGTTACGTTTTTATGCTAAATAAAGAGTTATGAAACATTTATATTTTAAATAATTCATATATTATTGTGGAAGTTGCTAGAAATTTCAAAAGAAATCTCGTTGACCAATATTTAAAGGGGATTAATGATGTAGGTTCATGTTAACTCTTTTGAAATATGGTGTTGGATTTGTTATGAAACGCGGGTGTAGTGAGTAAAATAAACAATAGACCCAAAAAGGCAAAACATTAAACATGGGTGCGAGGTTAGTGAACAACGAGTGTGTACGAAGTAAATAGAAGAAGTCCCAAATCCAAAAAGACGGTAAAATAGGTGTATGGAGGTGAAAACTGAGGGTGCAAGAAGGAAGCCAAAAGAGCACGGTCTAGGCATCATCACCCCTTTCTTCTTCATCATCGAGGGTAGCCATATTCCTCCACTGGAGCTTCTTTCTCCTCTAATTCTTTGCACCAATATCACCGTTTGTCACCATGCTCGCGCCCGAAGATGGCACCACCGCCGCCGGTGACATTTTCCTCTCCCATTGCCTTTTTCCTTCTTTGCAACTAGTCTTCTTCTTTCTCATCAAACACGTGTGCCCCCTTTCTCCTTCCTACAGGATGTCAGCCATATGCTTGCGCCTCACTGTCACGCCGAGCTAGTTGCCAGGGAAACCATTCCATTTTTTTTCTACTAGGCCCCAAATTGGGATCCACGCATCCACCGAAGACGACAATACGCCGCAGAGGCTTCCACCGCAACCACGCCACTCTTCCTCCTTATCACCGACATTTTTCGCCCTACAACATCACTGTCATTGTGGCAATTAGAGGTGGTCATTGGTTGTTTGACTATTTTTGCACTCTTATTTTTGCCCTCTATGTGTGATTTTACTCTCTCTGAATTGAATTTTTTTTTTTTCGGTGAAGATGGAAGATGGCGCGTGAGGATGTATATGATGGTGAGTGCAATTTTCTGATTTGTTCATTGATGGTCAGTAAGTTTTTCTTATTTGTTATTTTTCTGTTATGGGATTTTGTATTATATATTTGGACAAGTTTTTAATAAATCAGTTTAAAAATTCTCATTCAGTTGTTTTTCATCAAACATCTTTTGTGGATATTTTTAGATATTTTTTCCTTCTCATGACTTATAGTATTAACGCATGAGATGTATATATCTTGACATGAGCGCTCTCTTGAAAGTCTCACATTGACTAAAGATAAGATAATTTCACAGTATATAAATAGGTGCATACAAGCCAATTTTTTTGGGTTGAGTTAGACTTAAATATAAAGGTAGAGAAAGATAAGCTTTAAGAGATATAAATATAAACTAAAAGCTATCTCATACTAAAAAAAGCAATTCACTAATAGGCAAAATGGTAACTAATAATGTGAAATCCAGGATTATGGTATTACTTCGTTGAGTTGCCACGATTAATTTATTGTCTAAATGTATTATATATTTTACTATAGTTATACCGATAGAATCATGTGGACAAATTATGCAACTCCTTGATCCCTTTCCTAAAATAGGATGGATAGACTGAGATAGTAAAAGGGGGAAATCAAAATTTGTGGCCATGAATAACCAAAACTACTGTCAATTGACTAAGATATCACTACAAAAGAAGAAAAATAAAAAAATTGAAATTGAACTTGCTACAACCAGCTTAATACAATGCTTCAACAACAATTTCTCACTATTAAAATTAAAAACATGAAAATTCACCAACAGTTGCAAAATGGATAAGGAAAGAAACATAAAATTTTATTATTCGCATAGTAGACCCACCTAAAGTACACTTCACAACAACTAGACAATTGAATTGGAGTTATTTTGTAGCGGAAGTAGAGAAACCAAACCTGAATCCTGATTACAACAGAGTTCTACTGGCACAACATCGTTTTTGCTTTAATCGCGTATATTCAAGAAGATTCTTTTTATCTTGTTCCTTTGAGTTTCAACCGCCTAAAGTAGAGGAACCATAAAGGGTATTGAAAAGAGAAAGTACTGAAAGAGGTATTTTACTTCATTAGTTCGTAACGGCTGATCATATAATGTTTTATATACTTGTATATAGTAGTGAAATTGAGTAAGAATACAAACTATGTAACTGTCATAACAGAGACAATTTTCTATCTTTGGCTTAACAACAAACTCTAACACACCTTCCTATGCCAAAACCACATTTACGCTTGTAACACCAATAAGTTTTCTGAAACCCCTAAATCTGTCAAGCTTCGGTGCCTTTGTTAATAAATCTACAAGTTGCAGCTCAGATATGTAATGCTCAATCTCCAATCTTCCACTACTGACTTGCTCCCTAATGTAATGAAAATTGGTTTCAATGTACTTACTTCGTCCATGAGAGGTTGCATGCTTGGCGAGATTAATTGTTGACTTGTTATCCACATGCAACTTCACTCCTTCATTAGTGAACTCAACCACGTAGCTTGGTAGGTTGCCTCACAGGTTGCTATGTACTTTGCTTCACATGAGGAGAGTGCAATTATAGGTTCCTTTGTTGAGCTCCATGAGATTGGTGCTTCACCTAGGAAGAAAATATACCAAACTATACTTCTTTTGTCACCCTTCTCCTTGTTTCTTCTTTGGCAGCAAAATGCCAAAGTTATATGTTCCTTGTACATACAACAAAATACGCTTTGTTGCATTCATATGGGAGACTCTAGGATCTTGCATATACCTACTGATAAGGCCTACACTATAACTCATATCAGGCCTTGTGTTACATAGATACCATAAGCTTCCAACCATTCTCCTATAAATTTTCGGATCCGCAACTTCTTCTAATCTCAAGCCAACCTTAGTTGGAGTACTAGCTCGATTACTCTTGTGTGTTGTAACCGGAATCGCGACGGGACGGCGAACCAAAAAAGAAAACGAGTTTAAAAAAGAGATTTGGGAGTCGCCACCATAGTTATTCTGGAAAACTATGGAAAACCATAAAAATAAGACAAGTCTGCGAAAAACCAGATTTTTGATCCGGGAGTTGGTTACGCGTAGGAAAGGTGTTAGCACCCTACGACGTCCGCCCGAGGGCGGTACCTTTAATTAAAAATGCAAAGTCGATGTGGTTTTCAAGTTGTTAATTTTCCCTAAAAATAATAAGACAAAAAATGATAATAAGAGCAAAAATATTTTTTTTTTAATTTTTTGAGCCCGACAAGGATTGACCTTGGTCCTACGTATTCTCATTAAGAATGAGAAATCAGGGTTACGTAGTTCTATAAAAAGATATTTGGAAAACAATTGAGAAAATGATTTCATTTTTTGGAGGTGAACCTGACAAGGACTGGCCTTGCTCCTACGTATCTCATGGTGGAGAATCAAGGATCACGTAGTTCTTAAAAAAGACTTTTTGCTTGAAAATGTTGATATTTTTGTATTTTGAAAATTTTATATTTTTTTTGTATTTTTGAATTACTTGAAAATATGTGTCACACGACGCGAGCGGTCAGACAGACACTAAAAGAGAAAGAAAACTATTTTGGTATTTTTAGAAAATAAGTGTCACACGGTGCGAGCAACCGGACAGACACAGTGAAGAGAAAAAAAATTCTTTAGTATTTTTGGATTATTTGGAAGAAAGTGTCACACGATGCGAGCGGTCTGACAGACGCAATAAAAATGTAAAAGAACATTGTTTTTTTATTTTTCTATATTTTTAATTTTTATAATTTTCAAATATTTTGTTTCCTTTTTAATAAATAAATAAATAAATAAATAAAAGAGGAAATTATTTAAGAAGGATAAAAGTGGAAAATAAAATATGGGGGTACATGAATAATTAGTGGGAGGTGCATGAAGTAAACGTGGTGTCTTTATTAAAAGTGGGGGTAAAAATGAAACAAGTCTAAAATAGGAATAATACACAAATGAGTGGTAGAGTCAGTAAACTTGGTGGTGCAGGAAGTATTGACTGGGGGTGTGTGTAGTGAAACATGGACAACAAACAGTAACATCAAACAAATCCAAAACAAATATGGGGGTGCGGTACTATCAAATATCAGGGGTGCGTACGAAAATAACAAACAGTCCAAATGAAGGTGCAAAGCTAAGAAAAGGGGGTGTACGAAGGAAGCAAACCCAAATGAAATACAAAAAAGGGGTGCATGCAGTATGGCAAGGGTGTGCGAAGAAAAAGAAGTGGCAGGCCACTTTCTTTTATTCCCTTAAACAAAACCCTAATTAAAGGGTAATCTCTCACGACAACCTCTTCTACTCACGACAGCCTCTTCCTCTTTAGCCACCAGGACTCCAACCCCTGCGTTCACTCTTTAGCCGCCACCACGACCTCCACTAGAGGCTTCATCGGCGACACCATCACCCTTCACTCCACCTCGCGTGAAACATTGTCACATCTGCGTCTCCTCCTTCTTCTTTGGCGCGTTCAAGAGAGTGGTGGCTTCTTGATCGTGGGACCACACGACAGCGCCGATCCACTCCGGCGTCCACTCATTCCCAATCCTCGAACCTTTTCTTCCGCGAGAGAGAAAGGTGTGATTGCCTCCACGATTCGCCACCATCGCGCCAATCATACCACGACTAGGTCCACAAACGTCATGCGACCACAATTTTCAGTTCGAAGCTCCGACTCCCCGGCGGCATATTTTGGTGTGAATGATTGGGGAAGACGTGAGAGTTTGTGTGCTATTCGTGATTTAACAGGTTGAAGGTGATGGAAGAAATGAAGAAGAAAAGATTGGCATTGAATCTGTGATTAAAGATGAAGGTCATTGGCTTATTTGTGTGCGTGTTGCGTGTTGGTGGAAGTGAGTATGGGGAAAGGTTAACAGAGGGTGGATTTTTGATGGGTGTATCGTACCTAGCCAAACTCGACCAAATAAGTAAATAATGTGCATATCGAGACCGCCAAGTATCCAGCCTAGGCCGAGTTAGCCTAACTTGTACTGGTTTTAACCTAAACTAATTGTCTAAGAGGACAACCTGCATCTCATATCACCAACATAAGCCATCAAGACAAGTAGTCGATCTAGACCGACTACTCGAGCATATCTAGTAAGGTTACAGCCTAAGCCGACCACTTCAATACACTCAGTATGATGAAACCCCCGCATTCAATAAATCTTAAGGGCCTGGGTTTGGGCCTTGGCCCAAACCCAGGCCCCACCTAGAGCCCAAGTCAAGGCCCAGCCCATGAAATGGTCAAACGTCATTAATGCTCCATAAATACGCGTGGACCCTATCATTTAAAAGGACGCATTCATTAATCACTGATTTGACTCTCTGAGAGCTTTGACTTGAGCTTCAGAGACTCTTCTGCAGGTAACCCCTCCTGGGTTCAAGCTGACATGTATCGACTGGGAAGAGGCCAACTAAGGAGATAGCGGACTACGTGGTAAGGTGACACTTGTGCCTAACCTATCTTATTTGTTCTCTGCAGGAACAATTGGCGCCCACCGTGGGGCACGAGACGAACACCTTTAGTACCCGTTTTTTCTCTGAAGATGGTTTCTACCCGCAGTAGAGCTGGAGCGAACAAGCAAGCGAACGCTGGTCCCTCTGGACCTCCTGGCATCACCCCTGACTTGGCCGCCATCCTAGACGGCCAAGCAAAGATGCAACAAGAACTCGCAGACCTGAAGAAGCGCAGTGTTGAAGAAATGGAGGCGCTGAGACAAGAGAACTCTCGCCTCAGGCGAAGGATCGAGGCGGATCCCAACCTGAAGGGAAAAGCCAAAGAAACCTTTGAAGCTGTGAAGTCTCCGGCTTTCCAGCCTACAGAGGAAGAAAGTGAATACAATCCCACCCCCCACACCTTCACCACCACCCAACAGACACCCGTTACCTCTACACATCCCCATCACTTTCCATCCGGTCAACCGGGGCTCACACACCCCCAACTCCCGCCCCCACCATCCCCACCACCCATGCGCCCTACAACATTCCCACCGCCCTCCATACCACACATATCCCACCCTACAACCCACAATATCTTCCCACAACCCATATTCCTCCTCACAACATATCCTCCACCTTTCCTGCTATGATCAACCACCCACCCCCCCCCCCCATTCCCCCCC
>Ga0214544_1003586_pt1 | contig 31927 bp, 24 predicted proteins | sample CNSS3metaG_FD_160074 | JGI IMG/M metagenome (GOLD analysis project Ga0214544, IMG submission 160074) | Root nodule microbial communities from cowpea collected in UCLA plant growth center, Los Angeles, California, USA - CNSS3 | ecosystem: Host-associated > Plants > Roots > Nodule | place: USA...
TATAAAATATGAGTAAACACACACGTACATGTATAAGTGTGTGTGAAAATATTAAGTCAATATGAGTTTTTTTTTAAATAAAGACACAAAATTATTGATTTAAAAATTTTCTCTTTTTAAAAATGGATTTAGGCGGGATACAAAATTAAATGAGTGCAGACTTAAGCTAATACTTAGTGTACTTGTACTCATATTATGTATTACATACATGTTTTAATGTTATTAATGATAGTAGTTACATAATTTAATTTGTAGGATAAATATATTATTTTAATTATTTCAACTTATATTAATTAACTTTTTAACAATTAAACGTTGTATTGGATTAGTTGAAAATATAGTTATACTACTTACAATATTTTAATAGTTAATTTAATATTTCATTCGTTAATTGATAAAATTGGAAACAACAATTAATATTAATTATTCAATTATTAATTTTTATTGAATTTTTAAATTTGAATTTATATGTTATAGATTTTAAGGAAATTATAAATATTTACACAAACAATATAAAATGTATATAATATATTATATATTATATACTAAGTATTATCTATTTATCATGTATTTGTTATTAAATAATTATTAATGTTAGTAGTTATACAATTAAAATTGTATGATTACTTATAGGGATGTCAACAGGGCGGGTAGGCTACAGGTAGTAGTAGAGATGGCAAATAAACTCGTTCTCGTGGGTATTGCCCGAACCCGTCCCCGTTTTGAAAATCCCCGCATTGACTCGGTATGGGTATGGGTATGGGATGTACATATCCCCGCTATAATACCCGTCCCCATTTAAATTATTAAAATATTCTCAATTAACTAAATAACTATATATTTTTTTTTATTTTTTATTTTTTCTAAGTATTTTTTATTTTTTCTAACTCATTATCAGTCATAATGTAATTTTTTCAATATAATTGTATAAATAACTTTTATTTACTACAATATAAAAATTTAATGTAATTGTCATGAATATGTTTTTATCACCATCCAACATAATTGAAGTTCAAAAGATACAAGATCTATGTTAAAAATTTATTATTATGATTATTATTTGTTCTTTGTATCATTTTGATCAAGTAATGTATTATAACTTTTATTAGTGTATCAAAAAGAGATTCATTAGAATTTAAAATATTGAAGTAAACAAACATTTAAAATATATTTTAATTTGAATATTTGTTTTCCTTTTATATTTTTTAAAAAATATTTTTAAATTTTATCAACTAGGTTTCATTAATATTTTCAAATTTATAAATGTGTTGGTTCTTATGAAATTTTATTTGGTATTTATAATCTAAAATGTAAACAATTATAATTTATTTTAAATTTTTATTATGACTATTATTTGTTCTTTGTATCATTTTGATCAAATGATGTATTATAACTTTTATTAGTGTATAAAAAAGAGATTCATTAGAATTTAAAAGATTGAAGTAAACAAACATTTAAAATATATTTTAATTTGAATATTTGTTTTCCTTTTATATATTTTTTTTAAAAATTTAAATCTTATCAAATAAGTTCATTAATATTTGTAAATTTAATAAATGTGTTGGTTCTCATGAAATTTTATTTGGTATTATAATCTAAAATGTAAACAATTATAATTTATTTTAAAATTTTATTATGATTATTATTTGTTGTTTGTATCATTTTGATCAAATGATGTATTATAACTTTTATTAGTGTATATGAAAGAGATTTATTAGAATTTAAAAGATTGAAGTAAACAAACATTGAAAATATATTTTAATTTGAATATTTTTTTTTCTTTTATATTTTTTAAAAAATATTTCTAAATTTTATCAACTATGTTTCATTAATATTTGCAAATTTAATAATTGTTTTGGTTCTCATGAAATTTTATTTGGTATTATAATTTAAAATGTAAACAATTATAATTTATTTTAAAGTATTTGATATCGAAGAAACAACCATCCTTCTAATATTGAATATTTGATAATATTATATTTCCTTTATCATAATCTTTTTATTATTTTATAAAAATTAATTAAAATTAATTAAAATTCATATTGAAGTAGTAAGAAAATGGGTATGGGTATGGGTATGAGATTATACCCGTTACCCGGTGGATATTTAAGACAAAAGTTTGATACCCATTTTGGTTTGGATATGGGGATGGGGATGAATTTTTTTTACGGAAATGAGTATGAGATAGCGAAACTTGTGCCCGCCCCGCTCCATTGCCATCCCTAGGTAGTAGCTCCCTCATACCCTACCCACGAGATAAATATCTGTCATGTACCCATATCCATATCTGTCGGGTATCCATTATGCAGGTACTCGCATAATTTTTTAATATCCATGGGTATCCATGGGTACCCGAGAGTATTTACAAAAAAATTAAAAAATAAATATTTAACAACATATTTTAATCGTAAATTCATATAAAAAATAATACATAACATTCATAAATTTTAAACAAAGTCAAAATAACTCATCTAAATAGTATTAAATGACAATTTACAAAGAATTTTTTTAAACTAATTGATAAAAAAATAACTCATTCAAAATCAATATATTAATATTTTAATCATGTTTTTTTTTAATTTAAATTAGAGTATAGCGGGTACGGATATTCACGGGTATGGATATTATGATACTCGTACCCGCCCAATTAACATGCGAGTATTAAAAATACTCGTACCCGTTACCCACGGATATCCATTTACAATATCCATTTCCTACCCGTTATGGATTTTATCTACGGATATCCGCACATACAGATTTTTTTGACATCCCTCATTACTTCATCATCTAATTAAATTATATCTGATTAGATTTTAAACATCAAATATTGTATAATTGTATTGACCTTAATTAGAATGATAATTAATAGTAGTTATACACAAATAATATATTATTCATATTAATTTTTTTTATTAAACAATTTTAATTCAAATTTGAACGATATTTTAATACTTTTTTAAATATAACGCTTTGATTTATTTTATATTTACAAATTGATGAATTATTATTTATATTTAATGAAAAAAATTTGTTGTAATAATTAATTGGTATACTTTTACTATTATTAATGTTTATAGTTATACAAAGTAATTTGTATGATTAATTATTTATTTAATTGATTAAACTTAACTATATTTTTTAACTATAATTTATATTTACAAATTTAAGAATTATTATTTATATTTAATTAAAAAATATTGTTGTAATAATTAACTGTCATTAACTATATTTTTATTACTATTAATGTTAGCAGTTATTCAAATTAATTTGTATGATTACTTTTTTTAAATTAATTATATTTAATTACATTTTTCAAAAACTAAATATTAATATTAATTATTGAATTACTAAATATTATTCAATATATCAATGTGAAATTATTAATTATTAATATCATACATATTTGCGCAAAATTTATATTTTAACACAAACAATATATTATTTATATCTGTTATATACTATATATTATGTATTACGTATATATTTTAAATATAATTAGAGATAGTAATTATTCAATTTAATATATAGGATAAATAATTTCTTTAATTACTTAACTTGTATTAATTAACATTTTAACAATCAAACGTTGTGTTGTGTTGATTGAAAACATAATTATACAACTTACAATATTTTAATAGTTGATTGTATTATTTTATATATTAATTGATAAAATTTAACACAACAATTAATATCAATTATGCAATTATTAATTCTTATTGGGTTTTTAAATTCAAATCTACATATATTATAGATATTTATGGAAATTATTCATATTTATACAAACAATATAATATGTATGCTATGTATTATATATTATATATTAAGTATTATGTATCTATTATTAATTATTAAGGTCAGTAGTTATATTATCTTAATTAGAAAAATAATTATAGTAGTTACATACAAATATAAATCATATTATTTCTTTCCTTGTTAAATCATTTTAATTCAAATTTTAACCATCAATGATATTTTGTCATTTACTTAAAAAATAACAATTTGATTTAGTTTATATTTATGAATTTAAAAATTATTATTTTTATTTCATAAAAAAATTATTGTAATAATTAAAATTAGGTATACTTTTAAGAGTTATACAAATTAATTTGTATGACTAATTATTTTTTTTAATTAATTAAATTTAATTACATTCTCCAAAATAAACCATAATTATGTTTTTAATATATCATATATTAATTGATGAAATTTTATTCACAATTTAATATTAATTGTTATATTATTAATTATTTTAATAATATCATATACAATTATATTTTCTTAAAAATAATTATTAATTAAGATTCAAATATTAAATAAATTAAATTTATATTTATTAAAAGAATCTCATGCGTTTGTATTTTGATTTAGATTATGTCGACATCACGGATAGAATGAAACTAGGTTTTTACACACCTAATTTTCTGGGTTATATATATTGTTTAGAATGCTTTATAATTAATATTATGGTAGAAATGTATTATTGGATTGTTCATTCTTTTTAAGATGTTTTTTTTAGTTATTAAATAATTGTTTTTAAGAAAACGAAACATTATTTTTCATAAACGTTCAATCAAAATAATTTCAAAAATTATATATTTAAACAGAAACGATATATTATTTTATATTATTTGTATTACATATCATATATCATATATTATATACTACATATTATGTATAATATATATTATATATATTATGTATATAAAATTTTTATTATTATTCATAGTAGTTATATAAATTAATTTTTATAAATAACACATTATTCATATTAATATTTTTTTATTAAATCATTTTAATTCACATTTTAACATTTAATATATCTTAGCATTTAATTAAAAGATAACATTTTGATTTATTATACACTGTATTTATACTAAATAGAAATATATGCATTATTAAGAGTAAATACAATTTAAAATTAAAAATAAAATTAGTAAGATAATTAATTATTAAAATTAGGTTATGTAAAAAATTAACAGTAAATATAATTAATTAATTTAAAAAATTAACAGTAGAATTAAGATAATTATTTCAATTAAAAAAAAATTATTTGTTAAAGAAACCTAAATATTTACACATAATATTTTAAAATATAACAATTTATTTTCATGAAGATTTTTGTATCCGGATTACATACAAAAAATATAATATAATCCAATAATATCTAATAATATCTGATTAGATCATATCACATCCAAGAATTGATATTCACTAATTCAATTAGTTACTCATAATTAATATATATATATATATATATATATATATTAAAAGATTAAATAACAAATATTGATCAAAGAATTATACTTTTATTTACCTTTTATATTTAGTGCACATTTCGGTCCAACATCACATAAAACATGTAAATACACTTCGTCACCGAGAATTTCACTCAATTATCTTTATTCAACTCTTAAATGAACCTCTTTTAATTCATTCTCTTCATGAATATTTTACAAACATATAATATATAATCCAATAATATCTAGTAATATCTATATAATATCAACAAATTAAGGTGCAATACTAATTCAATTAATCACATATATGCACACACGCAATATAAATATAAATATAAATATAAATATAAATATATATATATATATATACATATATATATATATATATATATATAAAATAAAAAAAAAATAAAAAAAAAATATCAAAAAAAAAAAAAATATATATATATATATATATATATATATATATATATATATATATATATATGATATATGAATATGTATATGGTAGTAATATAATAAAAATATATTAAATGCCAAATACTTACCGAAAAATTATATTTTTTATTTTTTATCTTTTGTACAATTCAGTCCAAGTCCAAGTAAACAAATCTATAAATACATTATGCCACACCATTGGAAGTCCTCACACAATTCCTTTTAGTCACTCTTAAAACAACTTTTCTTATTTAATTTCATTAGGGAAAATGAGTCATACAAGTCATTCACAAAGAATGATAATAGCCTTTAGACACCTTTTTTTCCTTCTCTTTCTTAGTTTTGTTATCAAAGGTATAATTTATTTTCTTTAACATTTCTCCATTTTTCTATCTTTTTTATTATCAATATAATAATGATAGGGTATTCTCATTGTCACTAGAAATTTTTGTATTCTGATTTTACATATATTAGGATAATATTGTTAGGGTCAATTATTGCATATAAAGTATTATTTATTTTGGATATTGAAACTTTGTTATGATTTTAGTTTTAAAAGGTGTTTAAAAAGATTGGAGGAAGATATATTTAAATTGCTTTTAGTTTCATTCCTAAGTGATATAAGATTATTGTGTTTATCAAAACACTTTAAAAATGATACGTAATGGTACCTTGAATAGAAAAGTAAATCAAGAGAGATTTAGTTTTAATAGTTGTGAACTACCGTGTTTTTTACATTACCACTATTTTATCTTTATGCATGTGTTTGATTTATTAATTTTGCAGGGTCTTGTTATTGTAACTTGAACAACATCAACATTGAGTCAACAAGAAGTGGGAACACAATACTTGGAAAACCTGAGTGGAATGTAGTTGTGAAAAACAACTGTAATTGCACACAAAACCAAATAAAGTTACAATGTCAAGGGTTTCAAACTACTGAAATTGTTAGTCCATCAATTCTTGCTCTTCAAGGAGATTCTTGCCTTTTTATCAATGGTAATCCTTTGAAGGGGTTTGTTAGTGTTAGCTTCTCCTATGCATGGGATCCTCCTTATTTTTTCAGGCCGCTGACCTCTCATACTACTTGTTAAAGGTTTTTCAAGAGAGTCGAAGAATTAAAAATAATAATAGTAATACATATAGTTGTAGGGTATTTTGTTTTGATCCCTTCAACTAGTTCTTTTTGAAATAATGTTTGTATCTTTTTCCTTTTTAAATTCAAATCTACATAATTTTAAGATGATTCTTCACTTTTTTTTTTATATTCTAACTAATGCTAATAATTTATTAGTTAGAAAACTATTTATATTGTTAATAAAATATTTTTAAAATTAAATAATAACTATTTTCTGTGTTTTTTTTAAACAAATAATCGAGATGTATGATAGACGTTAAAATAAACTATTGTGTGTTGATTTCATAAAATGTTTATAAAATATGTCCTTCTCATACTTTTAATGACATATGATTAAATTGGATTTTTTTAACTTTCTTTTTTAAAATTTTATATTTGATTCTATTTGCTTTATCATTACTAGTTGTGTCTCTTTGTTTGCATTTTTTAATTTTTAAAATAGTTGTTAAATGTAAAATTAAAAAAATATAAGATATGTAAAAAAAATATTAAAATAATGGTTTAAGACAAAAGGTTCTTAAAAATAATTATTTATAAAATAAATTAAGGGTAAAATTGGTATTAAAATAAATTATTTATAAAATAAATAATTTTTAAAATAATTAAGGATAAAACTAGGGATGTCAAAAACCGCATGTTAACGGGGCGGGTACGGGTATCATAGTACTCGTACCCGTGGATATCCGTACTCGCTATATATATATATATATATATATATATATATATATATATATATATATATATATATATATGTATGTGTGTGTATGTATATATTAGTAAACAATATTAAGAGTCTTCATCTAATAATGGTGGTCAGATTCTTACTCCACAAATGAGTAAATTACTTCCATATACTGTGGAGGTATTGATGTGTCTCTAAGACTGGTTATGGACCAACATGGAAGGTAATGAAATTAATACTTTTACTTAGATATTTTAATTAAGTGATTGTTAAAAATTTTTACTGAACTTCTTATGTTTTAAGGCTCTTCTAGATTAAAATTGGACAACATGAAACTTTATACAATGTTGCAATAGGTGGACATTGATGACGTTAGTAATTTCTTTAATATTTTATTCAAAAATAAACTACAATATAAATTGGTAGTGATTTTTTATTTGTTTGTTTTTCAAGAATAAATCGGAAAAAGGGGACTTGTTGATCTAAGCACTAATTATGGTTAAATATTTATTTTTTAAAATATTTTTGTAAATACCCGCGGATACCCGTGGATATCCGCGGATATGAAAAAAAATAGACGGGTACCCGCATAACGGATACCCGACGGATATGGGTACGGATACGGGGCAAATATTTATCCAGCGGGTAGGGTACGAGAGAGTTACTACCCGTACCCTACCCGCCCCATTGACATCTCTATAGTATTATTATGAAATATGAATACAAAAGAGAAAATATTTATAGATAGTTATGTAAAACAATGAAATAAATAGTTAATAAAAGTAATTATATATACGTAAATATATGTAGAAAATAAAGAGGACCAGATTTTAAGCATAAATATTAGAACTTTAATTGATAAATAATAACAAAATAAGGAACGTGTTTGAACATTTTCTTCATAAATATTTTTATATTAAATAAAAATAGAAATGGTTTTTTATAAATTAAAATCAGTTTATACATTAATAAAACGCTCTCGTATAAAATTTCTATGTTTTTTCTTCTTAATTTATACATACTATTTTTAACTTATACAAAAGTTAATAAATTATATTTTTTTTCTTTTTAAAATTGATTTCGGGTTAAAACATTTAAATATATCTAATTATTACTGTGAAATCCAACACCGAGTGAAATCATTGAATTCTTAAAATATTATATTTCATTTATATTTAATATGATTTACTTTTATTCAAAATATTCTATAGAACTGTAACTATTAAAATGAATTACTGTTGTTTGGCTTACTTAAAATATAATCTAAAATATATTAGTAGAGTCTAACACAATAGGTTGGCGTGATAAACATATTAATCTGTATAAATGTTTACCTCTAAAATAGAAGAATAAAAATTATTTTATTCTATATATTTAATAAAAGTAATAAAATGAAAATTCAAAATTCCATAAATTGGACATATTACACGACATATATTAAATAAATAAAAATTAAAATATCACACCAATTCATTATTCAATTAAAATTATTTTTATAATTTTAAACATTAATTTTATTAATCAAATTCAAGGTTTTACCTAATATATAATAAATTTAATTTAATATTATTTATACAATTTGATGAATTTTTTAGCTGGGTGGTATCTACCCTCACCACAAATAAAACCTTGATAGTTTAAGTCATATGTAAATCAGATTTGTAGTTGACCTAATTTAAAAATTGTATTCGTCGTAATTGGGTCATTAAATAATGAACGCTACCCTGTTTGTCTTAAATTATTTGCATTTTTAGACTTTTTAATTTGTTGTAAATTAAGTGAATTTATTATTAATTTGTTTTCCTAAAATTCATAAATTAATATTTTACTTGTTCACCAATCACAAAAATCTCGGAGTTTATTAAAAGTGTTGTATTATTTTAGTAAAATTGTAAAAAGAAAAGTATGTGTTGACGGACAAATTGAGATGGATGTAGTAAAAGGTAAAACAAATAAAAATTTTCTTAATCAAGAATAAGGTTTTATAACATTAAATTGTAAAACTATTTTTTTTTTTTAAAGAAAAACTCCAAACCAAGCCCTCTTAAGCCACAAGAATCAAAACCCCTTCTCTTTGTCTCAAAACACATCCACTTCAGAACCTTCATGTTCTTCATCAAGCTTCTCACTCACATTCAATCCTTTTTTGTGATTAGAGGTCAGGGTTGCAATCACAGTAGAACCCTTTTCAAGTCCAATCGAACAAATTCTTCATTCGAGTAAGTTCAAACTTCAATCTCCTTCATTGTCCAATCTGACCTTGGTTTCATATGTGGTCTTTTTGGATTGTATGTTTGTAGAGCCTTGGATTAAGTTCTTCGCTAACCTATGGTCCCTTAATTTCAGTCCGATTGCTTTATCTCGTCTCTAGGTTTAGAGAGAGGGAGCTTTCGCGAGTCTGAACGCGTCTTGGGATTCTTAGAGTTTGAGTTTAAGGATGGTAACAAGACAATGACAGGTTTCGTTATTTCATATACATCTCCAAAGAAAAAATTCATCTCATCTCTTTATCCAAATCCAATGGGTATCAAGTTTTTGTCTCATCTCCATCCTCACTAAGTAACAAGTATATACTTATACCCGTACCCATACTCGCTTTCTTCCTGTTTCAATATCAATTAATTAATTTTTATAAAATAATAAAAAATTACGATAAAGGAAACATAATATTATTAAATATTTAATACTAAAAGGAGTGTTGTTTCTTCAATATCAAACACTTAGAAATAAATTATATTATAATTATATACATTTTAAATTAGAATACCAAATAAAATTTCATGACAACAAAAACATTTTTTAAATTTACAAAAATTAATGAAACACAGTTGATAAAATTCAAAAATATTTTTATGAAAATATAAAAGGAAAATATTAATATTAAAAATTATTTTAAATGTCTATTTTGTAAGATCCCATTTTAATAGATTAATTAATACTACTAAAATAAAACATTTCATTAATTTTATAAAAATAATTAAATTATCTATTTTATTTAAAATTATTTTCTAATAATTTTATAATAAATAATTAAATTATCTATTTTATTTAAAATTATTTTTTAAGATGATAAAAGTATTATTAATAATTAAATTTATAAATATCATAGAAAAACACCTCTAGTAAGGAGAATTGAGGGAGCAAGAAAAAAAAAACAGAGAACTAAAGTAGAGAGAGAAGGTAATATGTGTTTTTTTTGTCTTATTCCTTAGAAGGGAAAATCTACTATAGATATAGTTTGTTAAGGCATAACAAATAATAGGAAAATAACAAACTTTATTTGTTATGTTTATCCTGATCGGTAACAAAATCCCCCACCCGATTGTGCATTTTGTTCTTTATATTAGACTTCTCATAACCTTCTTGTTATTGCAATGATTTTTTTTTTCATGCTTCATATCATACCATTTCCCGATGACTAAATGCCTTGTCTTCAAGGTGTAAATCGGGGTACTCCTATAATAAGTCTGGCAACAACTCCCAGGTTGAATCTTCATGATAGAGACCTTGTCACTAAACTAAAACATACTCTCTTGGTGGGTGACCTTCAATTTTAAAAGCTAATATAGCCGTAGGTAAACGTACTAACACAAAACATACAATTTATGTTTGTGATTTTACATCTGACGCACAAAAATTAGACATAAAAAGTGATCGGTGGTAAACTTGTAAATAAGTAATCAACTGCTTACACCGGGTAGTCTAGGGTCAGATGTAAATATGACTTTTTGCGTCTGATTTCATGTGTCACGTAAATTTATGTCTGACACCTTATAGTCAAACATAAATTTACGTCTGATTAGGCCTAATCAGACGTAAATTAACGTTTGACTATAGCCTTCTTCTCCAACGGCGCCGCGACTAGGCGGAAGGGTTTTTTTTTTCTGGTTTTCGCGACTACACAAGGGGACAACTGCACTATTTCTTGTTCAAAGGTTTGTTTCGCTTTTGATTTCATTTTTGTGTGCGTCCATTTATGCAGTTCTCCATTTTCTTTCACAAAACGTTAAAACCCCCAATTTTGCGCAGATGCAGCAGAATACGGTGGTTTGCTTGAACTGCAGCGACAGAGGACGGTGGTTGGCGACATCACAGACGGTGTTTGCTCTTGCTATAGTTGTCACAGGAATCCGAGTATTCTTCCGAGAGCAACGGTTGCGTGAATCATCATCTACGGTGGTGTGCAACGAGTGACCTCCCAAAAGACCTCTTTTTTGCATTTCTGTCAAGGTTAGGTCTTTTCAATTAACTTTTGACATATACAAATTAGTTTTGATTGGCATTAGTATTCCTAATTTTAAAAAAAGTTGATTGCATGTTAATCCATTGTATTAATTTTGCCATGTCTTATTATTTTTGCAATGTTGAGAGACTTTGTTTGAATAATATTTTTTCTATACACTATTTTTTACTTTTGTATTTATTAGATATTGATTAAATTTTATATTTGGTTTGATTTAGATATTTTATATTAGATGTTGAATGTTTATATAATTTTACAATGCTAAAATTATTGAACTTAACATATTTCATTTCTTAGGTATACAGATGTATTGAGTGTGGACCTATGCCAATCACAAATGTATGGATTTTTTTAGCCCCAAAGCATTCAATTGTCTGGCAACACAAATGTTCAATCCAGAAAATATATGGTAGATTGGATTACTTCCTCACAAAGGTGTATTTTCTTGGCTCCCTACATTGAAGGGTTAGTCTTACTTTGTGAGATTTTACTTTTAAGTTAAGGTAATTAATGAACTAACCAATTCTGAATCATTGTAGGTCTCATTAGCAGTTAATTAATTATTTGGTTTTTCTCCATTCATAAGAAACCTAGCCACGACATGAAGCACTTTCTACAAGTTCCATAACATCCAATTAATATATAATAATTATGACTAACATGTTTTCAATTTAACCAAAGTTATGGCAGCAACAAACCAATTACTGAACAGGAAATCAAAAAATGTTCAATTTATAACTCCAAAGGTTAGGAATCACGTCTATAAGTTAATTAATATCTATACAAGTTATATATGAGAATAATTTCTCTCTTTGCTATTTTAGTGTAATAGGCAAAATAATTTTTTTGAATGTGGATATTATGTGATGCATTGGATTAAAACTATAATTAGAGCAAGAACTGTTGATGATTGGAAAAAGGTATATTTGTAAACACTTATAAATTATCATAAATTATAAGCTTTGTGGAACTTCATACATGCTAACATTGAATTATTGTTTTAGGACTTCAATGATGCCTCACCATTGACAAAGGATGGCATGTTAGAGATAAGGAAAGGGTGTTCATCTTATTTGCTCAAATAATTGCAAGAATATTAGATTTTTAGAAGTTGTTTACTTTCACTTTGTAATTGTTTTTATTAATTAGTTATATGTACTTTGACTTGGTAATTGTAATATTAATTTGTAAGTTAAAATATAAAACTTGTTCTGGACCTTTTCTTGATTTTAGGTGTTGGTTTTATGCTAAAACAAAACGAATATTAAAAAAACTGCCAAATTTGTGTCTTGCTATGCATTAATAGACATAAATTTATGTCTGAGAATGTATTAACAGACGTAAATTTACGTCTGGTGTATAGTATCATATGTAAATTTTGACGCATATTTTTTGTACAATATAGGCAAATTTTATGTCTGATTAAAGTCCAATGCACGTAACCTCACGTCTGGTCTTGCGCATCATACATAAATTTACTCCATTTTTTTGTCAAACATAAATTTACAGCTCCCATTTCTTTGTCTGACTTCAACGTAAAAGACCCTTTTTGTGTTAGTGACTTGAGGTTGGTTTTCAATAGATAAATGGGGTAACTGTAGCTTTGAAATGTCATCATCTCCACAAAAAGGCTTAAGTTTGGAAGCATGAAAAATTGGGTGAATTTTTGAACCTTAAGGCAAATTCAACTCAAAGGCATTTTCACCAGTGGCCCATAAATTTGTTTGCTCAACTTTTAAACCCTTCTTGCTATAGAAGCTTATAAGGTCGCATAGCCCCACTCCGTCTCTAGGCCTCACTAGATCCACCTGCAATATCATCTGTTCCCGTGTACCGCGTACACGATCATCGCCAAACACAAGCAGATAGGGTGAGCTAACAAATTCCACATATATATAAATATTGCACAGTTATATATATATCACACAATCACACCAAAGGAATCTCTTCCTTTGATCCCATACCACATGGCCACTACCATAATAATCGCGTTCTACGTCTTATAGCGATTACCTCAAAATGTCTTGCTGCCATACCTATCGACCACAACTGATAGCGCACGTGCGAGAAATCATGCTACGGATCATACACCATAATGCCAGGTGAAGTTCCCATATACGAACATAGTTCGTAACGTACCAAGACTACCAAACTCGTCAGCTAATTACTGAGGAGGGCAATCCCTGGACCCATCCATACTGGCCACAACCAGCACACTTACACCGACAACACTCGCCAACCTGAGCCATAACTCAAGAGTTCCCCGTGTTCATCCGCTATCCCAAGCCACAACTCAAGGGACGTCATTCCAGGCCACAACCCAAAGAATGCCACGTGCTTAACCCCTATCCCGAGCCACAACTCAAGGGATACGTTCCGAGCCACAACTCAAGGAACACCGGTAAGCCGACCTTTGAGGCATCACTAAAGCTTTGTAGATCCCGCACATCAAGAATAAGAACACCAATACTGCTGTAGTAAAATCGCTTGGCGGGAGACACGTACCACCAGGCGCTGCGCGCTTCTAGACTACCTAGAGGGTGTGATGGGTCGAACCTTTGTTCACATTAAATATTTAAATTTTTGGAATTTAACATTATTTTCGCTCTTAAGAAATGATATTAGTTGCATCATATTTGTTTGGATAATCTTAAGTTAAATAACGCAACTAGAATTTAATTTAGGTCCTTAAGGTTGTAAATAATGAATATTTTAAGTCATAAAATAAGTCTCAAAATCATATTTTTGGAGAGGAATAGTTCAGGTGCTAAATACACCCCCAATTCTCATGTTTACACCCTTTTTTCCAATTGGATTATCTATTTCTGAAAAAGGATATTTCTAGAGCTAATTGCACCTCCAGTTTTCATGTTTACACCCCTTTCTGCAATTGGACTTTCTATTTCTGAAAAGGAATATTTCTAGAGTTAACTGCACCTCCAGTTTTCATGTTTACACCCCCTTTTGCAATTGGACTTTCTATTTCTGTTATGCACCCCTTCTTTTTACTAATTTGTACCCCTAATGTCACTTAAGCTCTACACCAGATTACGCCACATGGCAATCCTCCACTTACTAGATTAACCAATTAAAACATGCCACGTCCTTAATCCCCCACTCACTAAAATAACCAATCATAGAGTGACACCTCATCACCCTCTCTCCTTCACACAACCAAAAATCCTAACCTTAATTTTTCCTTTTTTCCTTCCATCTCCATGCCGCAGCCGCAGGCGCCACCCTTCACGATAACCATCACCTTCTCGTACAACCTCGCCGGCACTCCAACCTCCGACCACCACTTCAACTCGCGCTTGCTCCGTCGCGCCATCATCTCCGTCGTCTGCAACAACCCAAAATGACATTCCACTTTATCTTCTTCGCCCCTCCTTCTTCCTCCATCATCATGTTGCCGGAAAACTCCACGATTTCACCATCTTCGCACCTCATCGAGCTCGTTGGAACGCCTCCTTTACGTTGCACCATCGTAAGAAACGCAGCCACTACAGATGTCGTCGGAGTTCGCGCCTGCATAAGCCACCACGGAGCTCCGTCGCATCGTCTTTTCCGTGCATCCCGCGACCACCACCATGACAGCACCACGTTCGCGAGTCTACATCTCATCGAAGCAACCTCGAATCACCAGCAGCCCCCGTACCAGTGCGCACCAGCACCTACCCCAACCTCCTTTGATGGAGCACGTGTCCATGGAACGTGCACCAGCCCTACACTCACACATCACGCCGGGGTCGCCATGGCTGCACCATCGTGACCTGTCGTCGCGAGCCCATCACGCAACCACCATTCCCGCTCGAGAATGCAGACCTGACGCCATTTCCCTGCAACAGCCGCGGACCTAACAACATCTTCCGCGTCAACTCCGCAGCCACTGCGATAACCACCATAATCTCGCCTGAACCACTCACGACAGCCAAACCCTAATGGGGAGAGAGAGACTACTCTGACACGTGGCAGTCTCTCAATGGACCGTCAAAGATTCAACACTGGTCAACCAGTCAACTCTGGGCAAGAGCGGTCAATGTTGGTTAAACAGGCTATTTTACACTAAATTTGGCAAGTGATTCCTCTGCAGGAACCCTAAATGGCCTAGAAAGGAAAGGATCGTCTGGCAGTAGTTCATCGCCAACCAGTTTGTTTCTGGAAATTTCCAGAAACAATAAATTAGAAGGAAATAAAATATCAAGCATGATCATACCAAATTCAGCATACCAATCAACCTTAAATTAATCAACGCATGAAATTACCCTAATTAGCATGCCATTCAAATTTAAAATAAAGATAACGCGTAAAGTTACTCTATTTAGCATGCAAATCATATTTAAAATAAAGTTAACGCGTAAAGTTACTCTATTTAGCATGCCCATCAAACTTAAAATAAAATTAGCGCGTAAAAGGCCCCCTAACCTGGTTCCCTTGCTTAAAACGCAAATGCTAGAGCTGCCCCTTTGATCACCAATGGTCTCCTTAGCACCACCTCAATTTATCTCCTCTAATTCACTTTCTAATCATTATTTTTCCTTAATTTCATGCACCTTACAATGCTCTCAAAAATCCAGCCTCCAAACCCCTCTATTCTTTCACAATTTGTCTTTTAATGGTGTCTTAATTAACAATAATGAAAGGAAAACGAAAATGACTTTAAGACTGATTTTAATTGTCATTCAAAGTCATTTATGGACTGTTTTCTCAGCCTCCCTTGGCTGTTCATTCATCTACAGTTTTCTCCACCCTTTCACCTTCATGCCAAAACTCATTTTAGCAAAAAGGAAATTTAATTTAGAATTACCAAGGTTCAAACCCATAACCATGCCAATGCCAATCAATTTCATAACCATTCAACTATAATTATATTGTCACTCAACATAATCAAGCATATTATTAAAAAAAATAATAATTAAATAACACACAATTAGCATACATAGGAATTGAACCCAAGTCCTTTCAAACAAATCAAGTACTCTCAACCATTTGAGCTAGTAGTATTCCACATCATATAAATCAATAATTAATGCCTTAAAGGCTCCCACTACCCGTATTTATTAATTAATTAATTATTTAGTTATTTAATTTTCACGGGTCTTACACATGTTAGTGGGAGTTCATGGTGGTGCCCCATCTATATAATTTAGTAAGGATTCAAGGTAAGGTTACATCCTAACACTCTAAAGAGTCATTTAGTCTCACATAGAGCGTACTGACTCTAGTGGTGAGAGTAACAGGAGGTCTGGAACCCATTAAGGGCTAACCTTGTGTGTGGGGAATGAAACATTATAACAATTAGCTCGGTAGAGCAGGGAAGTCCACCACAAGTCCAACCATCCATTGAATCTGACTAATTATATGTATCTAGATGAGTCGTGTCCGAGTCGTAGTGTATTGTGTGTGTAACATCCCTAAGGAATATTACTTTTACATGAATATAGATGGATAATTAAAATAAAATTAAAAACATAATGATATTAATAAAACCTCATATATAAAATAAATATGACAATCCACTCCAAAGAAAATAAATCTTGTGCAAACATTTCATTAATTCAAATTACCCATCCCTGATCTCATAGTCCTTCATGAGTCATTTGCATAAACTAGATCTTGGGACTTTATTGTGCTCCCATGATACTAACCCTTTCGTGGTCCAACCCTACGAGCCTATCCCGCTCATAGTCCTGCCCCACAGACTCCTCATCTGTAGCAAAATGTCCAAGCCCTCCTCGCTCGGACCCTGGCACGCACGCAATCACCATACTATGGACTCCTCGCCCAATAGCAGCCAACGAGAATAAAACTATTCCTTGCCCATCGTGCGTCTGACGCATGTAATCACCATACTAAGGACTCCTCGCCTCTTAGTAGCCGACGGGAACTACACAGTTCCATGCCCATCATGCGTCCCACCATCAAGCACATCCCAGACCCCTATTGAACTTAGTCCTTCAAGCCCAAACACCACAAACACAGGCATATAATTCCTATACTTTAAGAAATAGCAAGCAACCTAGTTCAACCGCACACACAAACATGAAACTCGTAGTATACTCGCTGATGAGTCATTATTTTCTTCCATTCCACTAGCCTTTGTGTACCCATTAGACAGTTGTTCAGTGCTTAATTGTTCATCTTTAGAGTATTTTTCATTTGCTGGGCTTTATTGGGCCACTGTTCCGAATTTGGACTAATTTCACATTATTTGGCCTAATTTTTGTTTTTAATTATTTTTAGATATTTGGGTGAAGCAATTTTGGAGCTTGGACATCAATATTCAGTTGAAGAGAGTCACCACATCATTTCCACATCATTTCCATGTCATTTCCACGTCAGCAAAGTGAATGGGTCAATATTAGAGGCCCAGGAGTGGCATTTTTGTAATTAAATGTGGCAGAATGGCATTTTTGTAAATACTAGTGGCAATGGGTGAGGTGACCACGAGTTTTAGGTCATTCAACATGCACCAACCGCTCCTTCTTCTTCCACACTCTCTCAAACCTCCATTTTTGTTGTTTTTAAGCTTTGGAAGGTGACCCATGGTGGCACAAGCTATTCTTTCACGTTTTCCACTCGTTTTTGACGTTTTATGAGTCTTAGACAATAGTTATTTCTTGTATTCACGTTTTCTACACTTTGGGTAACATTTATATTGAAGCATTTTCGTTTTTGGTGGTTGTTTTCGTTGTTCTTCTATTATCCCTTGCTCATTTTCGTTTGCTGCACCATTTTAAGCTTTCAGTATCAATTTGAAGTCATTTGAACGGTTGAATTGCAAATTCTGTTGAGAATCCTAATTCGGATTCCATGAGGAACTAAGTTTATGTGTTGATTTTTGCAGATAATGGATTGAAACCTTGAGATTAGTGTTTTGTTCGGTGGAGTTATGTTAATATCTCAATTCTGAATTTGCGTTTGGGTTTAAATGAAGAAACCATTTTTTTTTGCTTAATTTGCAGAGTAGAATCATTGTGTGTTCATGCTTAGTGAACTGTAGCAGGTTCATGGTTGTGTGCTTTGCTTAATTGCACTTGAGTTCGAGTTCATTTGCGCTTAGTAATTAATTCGGGTCTCATTAGAGTTAATATAACAATTTTGAGTTGTAATCCAGGATTGGTGGATGTTCATTTGAAACAAAGAATCAACGCTGTTTTTACATTGATTTTACACGTTTGCATTTAAGTTTTCAATTGTGCGTTGCATCCGTAAATCTGCCAACGCCCCCTGTGTTATTGTTGTGTTCATATGGAAATTGAAGCTTTGAATGAAAATATTGGTTGTTGGGAGACGACTTGGTTCACTTTCATATACTGCATTTTAAGTGTTTTAATTTGGTGGGGTACGACCTCTATCACTCGCTTAAGCCAGGGATCTTCGCCTAGGCTAGCTCGTCAGCCTCACTTAAGCTACCCCATCTCGCCTGAGCGAGTGTGAAACAGTGGCTTCACCACATCATCTCGCTTAGGCGAGCTCTTCTTGCATGAGCGAGTCGTACCTGTGCCCAAAAACACACAAACCTCGCCTGAACGAGGATTCGACAAAAAAATTGCATCAAACCACTTCACGACCTCGCTTAGGTGAGCCACTCTGGCCTAAGCGAGAGTATCTATCGCTCAGAACCAAAACTTCTCGCCTGGACGAGAAGTTGCGCTGAACGTGTACAAGTCTCATCGCGACCTCGCTTAGGCGAGCCTCACTCGCTTGAGCGAGTGAACGTGTCGCTCAAACTCAAACTTCGTCGCCTGAGTGAAAAGCTCGAACCAAAACCATGAATGAATTTCTACAACTCTCGCCTAGGCGAGAGGGACTCGCTTGGGCGAAACTTGCAGAGTTTCGCCACTGTTCACGCACCCAAAACACCAAAACCATTCCAATTTACAATGAAATCATTCTCATTCAATGTGTTTCATCAATCAAACCATAACTAGTCCTTGCACAAAACTAGTAGCCTTTGTGGGTTCTTCTCCAATTTCCCAATCAGCCTAATTCTTCCTCTCAAGTCTTCTCCCAATAACACTCAATTCTCTCCTCACACTTTCAAAATTCGTGCTCCTCTCAAAAGCCAATTATCAATACTGCCAAAACCCTTCTTTTCCTCCAAATTGGCCCTTTTATATGTGTCTTGGTGGTGGTTTTAAAAGCTGAAACGAAAATGGCTTAATTATGGGTTTAGTGCCTATTCAATGATAATTACATAAGGGTTTGATACTATTTTTCCAGCCCCCCTTGGCTGCTCCTTACACAAGGTTTTCCTTTGCCTTTTCACATTCCCTCCAAAACTAGACTTATAAAAAATAAAAGTTAATTCATGTCTATCAAGGTTTAAACCCGTGACCTTCCACTCATAAGGCCAAAGCACAATCATTATGCCAATTTAGATTTTTATGATAACTATTATAATCCTATGATTATAATATCACTCACTAGTCATAAATATATTATTAAGATACTAATAAATCAAAAATAACACACACAAGGCATACATAGGACTCGAACCCAAGTTCTCTCACACAAACCAAAGTACTCTCAACCACTTGAGGTAGTACTTTTCCACGTCATACCAATTAACATTTAATGACATCAAGGTTCCCTTCCACCGCATTTATTAATTAATTAATTATTTAATTAATTAATTTTCCACGGGTCTTTCATTCCCCCCACCTCAAAAGAATTTTCGTCCCCGAAAATGGGACTTACCAGAAAACAGGTGAGGGTAAGACCTCCTCATGACGTCCTCCATCTCCCACGTCATCTCCTGTGTCGTCTCATCCCAGAGTACCTTCACCGTCTTTAACTCTTTGCCCCTAAGTTGCTTGACCTGAGTATCCAGTATATGAACCGGTCTAACTGACATGGTCAGATCCTCTCGCACTTGCACCTCATTTGACTCTAACACATGGTTTGAACTTGCAATGTATTTCCTCAATTGCGAGACATGGAACACATTATGCAAGTTGGCTAGGTGAGGTGGTAGAGCAATCTCATATGCCACTGTTCCTATTCTCCGTGTAATCTGATAAGGCCCTATAAACCTCAAAGGCAACTTCCTTGATTTAAGAACCCTTCCGATACTCGTGGTTGGAGTAACCCGGAGAAATACATGATCTCCTTCGTCAAACTCCAGTGGTCGTCTCCTCTTATCAGCATAAGACTTTTGCCTACTCTGAGTGGCTCGCATCCGATCCTGAATTAATTTGACCTTACTAGTCGTTTGCTGCAGAAATTCAGGACCAAGCACGAAGGCTTCACCATCCTGATATCAACACAATGGAGTCTTACACCTTCTTCCATACAATGCTTCACAGGGCGCCATATCTATACTAGAGTGGTAACTGTTGTTGTATGTGAACTCCACCAAGGATAACACATCATTCCAGTTTTCCATGTGATCTAGCACACAAGACCTTACTAAATCTTCTAGAGATTGAATGGTCCGCTCTGACTGACCATCAGTCTGAGGGTGATAAGCTGAGCTCATTCTCAATTGTGTACCCAAGGCAGCTTGCAAAGATTGCCAGAACCGTGATTTGAATCTAGGATCCCGGTCTGACACTATGCTCTCGGGTACTCCATGTAATCTCACCATTTCTCGCACATACAATTTCGCTAGCTTGTCCATCGACCACTTCTGATTTATAGGTAAGAAATGTGCACATCTTGTCAGTTTGTCTACTATCACCCAAACTGAATCATGACCCTTTTTTTATCGACCTCGGAAGATGAGTCACGAAATCCATAAAAATACTGTCCCACTTCCACTGAGCTACGTCTAGTGGTTGCAGGGTACCTCCCGGCCTTTGATGTTCAATTTTGGCCTTTTGACATACCAAACATTGAGCAACAAAGTCTGCTACATTTGTCTTAATGCCATTCCACCAAAAGGACTCCTTCAGATCCTTATACATCTTAGTCATACCTAGATGTATGCTAAGACGACTCTGATGGCCCTCCTTCAGAATCTGCCTCTTGAATAAAGGTCCTCCCAACACGCACACTCTACCTTTAAAGTGTAGAATGTCGTCTGCTCCCATTTGATAGTCTTTCCCTTTCTTTGTACCCAACCACCCTACAAACTGTTGTAATTCCAAATCGTGTCCCTGAGCCACACAAATTTCATTCAAAAATTCATTGGTGACTTTCAACAAGCTGCACTGTATGGAGTCTTCCCCAAACTGCATTCTCAGATTCATATCTCGGAGTTTCTCAATCAACTCTAACTCCTTTATCATCATACAAGACATGTGCATCTTCTTCCGACTCAAAGCGTCGACTACAACATTTGCCTTGCCTGAGTGATAGAGCAATTCAAAGTCATAGTCCTTCAGATACTCCATCCACCTGCGCTGCCTCATATTCAGCTCCTTTTGATCTAACAAATATTTCAGACTCTTGTGATCGCTGAATACTTGGAATTGAGAGCCGTACAAATAATGCCTCCAAGACTTAAGAGCAAACACAATGGCTGCTAGCTCCAAGTCATGAGTCGGGTAATTTTTCTCATGTACCTTCAATTGCCGCGAAGCGTATGCCACTGGCCTCCCTTCTTGCATTAACACACACCCTAATCCTAGGTCAGAGGCGTCACAGTACACTTCAAATTTCTTACCAGTGTTTGGAATCACGAGTACTGAAGCGGTAGTTAAACACCTCTTCATCTCCTCGAAACATTCTTCACACTTCTCAATCCAGGAGAATGGCTGATCCTTCATCGTGAGTTGTGTCAAAGGATTCACCTTCTTTGAGAACCCCTCTACAAACCTCTTGTAATACCCTGCCAAGCCCAAGAAACTTCGCACCTCTATTATTATCTTAGGCCTTTCCAACTTGAGTACTGTTTCGATCTTAGCCGGATCCACCACAATTCCCTTGGCTAAGATGACATGTCCAAGGAATTGTACTTCTTCAAGCCAAAACTCACATTTGAACAACTTCCCATACAATTGGTGCTCTCTGAGTACCTCCAATACCACTCTCAAGTGATCAGCATGATCTTCCCGTGTCCTCGAGTAGATAAGAATGTCATCAATGAAGACGATAACAAACTTATCTAACCAGGGTCGGAAAATCCTATTCATGTAATCCATGATTACCGGCGGTGCATTCGTCACTCCAAATGGCATCACTACATATTCATAGTGACCATATCTGGACCTGAATGCCATCTTTTGCACATCTTTCGGTTTAACCAAAATCTGGTGATACCTCGACCTCAAATCTATTTTGGAAAACACCCCAACACCCTTCAACTGATATAGTAAGTCGTCGATCCTTGGTAGTGGATACTTGTTTTTGATTGTTAGCTTATTCAATTGTCTATAATCCACGCAAAGTCGCGAACTCCCGTCCTTCTTTTTCACCAACAAGACTAAAGCTCCCCAAGCTGACGCGCTCGGGCAGATAACCTACTTTTCCAACAGTTCCTCAATTTGCTTCTTGAGTTTTGTGAGCTCTACAGGTGCCATTCTATATGGAGCCATAGACACAGGACCTGCACCAGGAATTAGATCAATGGTGAAGTCGATGTCTCGACTCGGCGGCAATCCTGACACTTCATCTGGAAAGACATCCACATATTCACTGGCCACCGATATGGATTGGATCATCTCTGCAGTACTTTTCTTCTCTGGCTTGGCCACCACCATAAAACACATAGCCCCTTCTTGCAGTGCTTTCACAGCTTCTCGAGTTGAGATCAACTCCAACCCTTTATGTTCTGGGAATACCAAACTGTGCCGTCCAAAATCAATTATGATGTGATTGTTAGACAACCAGTCCATCCCCAATATCACATCAGTCCCTCCAAGGGCAAGCACACCAAGTTCACCTTGAATCTGCGACCTGCCACTACCATTGAACACCCAACGCAGACTGAACTGGTAGTTACCTAACCCGAGGAAGGAGTTGAAACAAGCAACTCACACCCCAAGTCACGTTTCTCCAGACGCAATCTCCCCACACATGCATTAGAAATGAAAGAATGTGTTGCTCCAGAGTCGAACAACACTAATACTGACTGGCCTAACAATAAACAAGGCTCGAGAATAAGGTTACTTGATTGAGTAGCCTTTGTGGATGTCATGGCAAAGACCCTACCTGCCGCTCTAGCTCTTTTTGCTAGTGATGCTACTGGTTTCTTCACACCCAGACTCTTCTTTTCTGGACAATTATTGGCAAAGTGGTTTGATTTGTCGCATATGAAACACTTGCGACAGTCATCTGATCCTCCTACACCACCTGTCAACTGAGGATAATTTCTCTTTAGATGGGGTCCGCCACACTAGTAGCAAGTGGGACCTTGAGATATTTGTGGCTCTAAGGCTTCTTCATCTGCCTAGACTCAACGACATTCTTCTGATGTCGAATTACAGGATCTGGCCCTCTTTCTAAAGACTCTACACTCTTGGCTTGTTCCACCAAGACTGGAAATCTTCTTTCCCTCAGAGGTGTGACAACCTTCTTCAGTTCATGCTTGATTCCTCGCTCAAATTTAAGGCACCGTCACTCTTCAATGATTGCTTGAGAATAGTACCTTGCTAGATGCTCGAATTTGTTAACATATTCTTACACTGACATATTTCCCTATTGTAGAGCCAAGAACTTAGCCTCACTGTCCTGCTTAGCTGTATCTGGGGAGGATTTCTCCAGGAAACGAGTCCTGAAGTTGGCCCAATTCACTGCCTCATCCCTAGTGTGCATCTGCTGTTGCATGCCTGCCCACCAATATTCAACATCATTGTTCAGCAGGTACACAGCAAATGCCTGCTTCTGCTCGTTAGCACAAATCTTTTTGCACTTGCGAAGCCAGGCATTAGCTTCATCAGGAGTGGCCTTACTTGTGAATTCGACGGGATTATCGTAGAAAATCCTCCACCGTTTCCACCCTCACTGGTGCAATCAACGCTCTTGCCTATGCTGGAATAGGATTTTGCATCGCATCCACCATCCGATGAATGGCTTCTGCAATCTCATCAACACCATTAGCATTTCTCCTCCTCCTGCGAGATGCCATTGCCTGGATACGCCACATATTCAACTGTTAAACATTACTCCATCAATTTAACAACCAACTACCTCCTTAAAGTTAAACACACACAACCACATGCACAAACATAGTAAGCTCATTCCCCAAAAGTCCCAAAATATTTTTTCAAAACATTTTCAAAACTTATGCTCTGATACCAACTGTAACATCCCTAAGGAATATTACTTTTACATGAATATAGATGGATAATTAAAATAAAATTAAAAACACAATGATATTAATAAAACCTCATTCATAATCACACTTTCCAAAAAATGCGGGAAAATTTAAAAACCTTAATTGCAAAATCAACCAAAGTTCAACATAATCATAAATTACATCACAAATCCTTTAAATGAAAATCCTTTCAAAAGCCCACAGGTAGACCCTGCACTTCGCCTCTAAGCATCTCCTGGCTCATTTGTCAATTCAGCTACTCCCGGATAACAAGTTATCCGATTATCGCCACACACACACAAAGATAGGGTGAGCTATGCACACACACACACACACACACATATATATATATATATATATATAATAAATATGACAATCCATTCCAAAGAAAATAAATCTTGTGTAAACATTTCATTAATTCAAATTACCCATCCTTGATCTCATAGTCCTTCATGAGTCATATGCATGAACTAGGTCTTGGGACTTCACTGTGCTCCCACGAAACTATCCCTTTCATGGTCCAACCCTACGAGCCTATCCCGCTCATAGTCTTGCCCCACAGACTCCTTGTCTGTAGCAAAACGTTCAAGCCCTCCTCGCTCAGACCCTGGCACGCACGCAATCACTTTACTATGGACTCCTCGCCCAATAGCAGCCAACTGCAATAAAACTATTCCTTGCCCATCGTGCGTCCGACGCATGTAATCACCATACTAAGGACTCCTCGCCTCTTAGTAGCGGACAAAAACTACACAATTCCATTCTCATCATGCGTCCCACCATCAAGCACATCCCAGACCCTATTGGACTTAGTCCTTCAAGCCCAAACACCACAAACACAAGCATATAATTCCTATACTTTAAGAAATAGCAAGCAACCTAGTTCAACCACACCGACAAACATGAAACTTGTAGTATACTCGCTTAAGCCAGGGATCTTCGCCCAGGCTAGCTCGTTAGCCTCGCTTAAGCTACCCCATCTCGCTTGAGCGAGTGTGAAACAGTGGGTTCACCATATCATCTCGCTTAGGCGAGCTCTTCTCGCCTGAGCGAGTCATACCTGTGCCCAAAAACACACAGACCTCGCCTAAACGAGGATTCGACAAAAAAATTGCATCAAACCACTTCACGACCTCGCTTAGGCGAGCCACTCTCGCTAAGCGAGAGTATCTATCGCTCAGAACCAAAACTTCTCGCCTGGACGAGAAGTCGCGCTTAACATGTACAGGTCTTATCGCAACCTTGCTTAGGCGAGCCTCACTCGCTTGAGGGAGTGAACGTGTCGCTCAAACTTAAACTTCGTCAGCTAAGCGAAAAGCTCGAACCAAAACCTTGAATGAATTTTTGTAACTCTCGCCTAGGCGAGTGGGACTCGCTTGGGCGAAACTTGCAGAGTTGCGCCACTGTTCATGCACCCAAAACACCAAAACCATTCCAATTTACAATGCAATCATTCTCATTGAATTTGTTTCATCAATCAAACCATAAAAACCTACTGTAAACATGTTTGAATCCCCAAAATGCATGATTTGGCCATAAATAACAACCATAGTATAAAAGCCCTAATCCAATTCTTATAAAACACCCAAAAGGCTTTGTACCAACATTCCATCCACCAATTTCTCAATTATAGTGCATATAATACCAAAAATCACACCACATAGAATCCAATTGAGGATAAAAATGCAGAAACGTATGTAAGATTTGTATACACATAAATTCAACACCCCTAACATTAGTCCTTGCACAAAACTAGTAGCCTTTGGGGGTTCTTCTCCAATTTCCCAATCAGCCTAATTCTTCCTCTCAAGTCTTCTCCCAATAGCATTCAACTCTCTCCTCACACTTTCAGAATTCGTGCTCCTCTCAAAAGCCAATTATTAATACTGCCAAAACCCTTCTTTTCCTCCAAATTGGCCCTTTTATATGTGTCTTGGTGGTGGTTTTAAAAGCTGAAACGAAAATGGCTTAATTATGGGTTTAAAGCCTCTTCAATGATAATTACATAAAGGTTTGATACTATTTTTCCAGCCTCCCCTTGGCTGCTCCTTGCACTAGGTTTTCCTTTGCCTTTTCACATTCCCCCCAAAACTAGACTTATCAAAAATAAGTTAATTCATGTCTATCAAGGTTTGAACCTGTGACCCTACACTCATAAGGCCAAAGCATAACCATTATGCCAACTTAGATTTTTGCGATAGTTATTATAATCCTATGATTATAATATCACTCACCAGTCATAAATATATTATCAAGATACTAATAAATAAAAAATAACACACACAAGGCATACATAGGACTCGAACCCAAGTCCTCTCACAAACCAAAGTACTCTCAACCACTTGAGCTAGTACTTTTCCACGTCATACCAATTAACATTTAATGACATCAAGGTTCCCTTCCCCCACATTTATTAATTAATTAATTATTTAATTAATTAATTTTCCACGGGTCTTACAGTGTGCAAGTCGTAACATGATTGGTTGATATATGCATCTTGAACTATTAAATTGCATGTAACGGTGAGATAAATGGTTTCTACTCTAGCTTACCCTGTTGCTTGTTTGATTGTTATGTGCGTGGTTTTCTCCTTTTGCGATGATCATCAACCTGTTGATTTGAGCAGATGCGAGAATTCCCTATGGTCAACAAGGAAATGGTGATTCCGCTGCATAGTCCCTCTTGGTTGGATTCCAGCTTTCATTTAGGGCTAAGGCACATGTATTGACTTGTCTTGAGTTTTATTTGAATTACTGTCAATCTCTTACTTCACCTTTTATCTGGCATCGTGGTGTGCCTTAATCCTTTCCTATTTTCTTTTGGATATTTGTATGGAGTAACGTTATACTTCATGGCTTTGTTTCTCTTTTTCATCTGTGTGACATTTCATTTAAATTAAGGCTATTATTTAAATGAGGTGTTACATTTATGGTATCAGAACGATCAATCCTTAGAGTCTGTGGACTTGGATGTCCGCTTAGCTTTCACTATTTCGTTCTGAGTGTTCTTAGTTACGATTATGTCTTATCTAGTCTAACTTATGGTTTTCCTATGTGCCAGTGATTATGGCACCTCCTCGTAGGACTTATCAATCCTCTCAGGGGAATGTACCAGATATCGCTAGGGCAATAGAAGAATTGGTGGCAGTCATGACTCAACAGAGTATTGCCATGATGCAACAGCATGGGGCATAAATGCAGCGACAAGCATCGTCGCTGGAGCAGCAATGACTGGTGATGCAGCAAATAGAAGCTGTGAGGGTAGCTGCTGATGATGCCCATAGGCAGCATATAGAAGCCCTCCGCCAGCTGGAGAAGAACAAGACGACTGCACCTGCCTTTGGTCTTGACCCATGACCTGCAGTCAGGGAGTTGAGTCTAGAAGACTTTCTAAAGCACCACCTAATGAAATTCAACGGAAAGACTAGTCCAGATGTTGCAGACCAATGCTAAAGGACCTAGAGAGAATATTTGATGTAAAGATGTGCCCCGCCGAGAACAGACTGATGTTTGTGGTGTACATGCTCACCGGCGAGGCAGAACATTGGTGGATCAGCATGAAATCCATCATGGAAGAAAGAGGTGAGCCGATTACTTGGGAGGCCTTCAAGGGGAAGTTCCTCTCTGAATACTCCCTAGATAGCCTCAGATATGCCAAGGAGGTGGAGTTCCTCCAGCTAAAATAGGGAAGCAAGACCGTGACAGAATATGCTGAGAAGTTCAAGCATCTCAGCCACTTCTACACATTGCCACTCGATGAGGAGTGAGGATGCCGAAAATTTGAGAACGACCTTAGGGGAGATATCCGCTTGATGGTAGCTCCATTATCCATGAAGGACTTTGCTGCTCTAGTGAAGAAGGCCAGGGTGATGGAGAAGATGAAGAACGAGGTAGAAGGTCAGCGCCCACAACACCCGAGGATTGGTGGACCATCTGGGTCCAAACAAAGGCATGAGGAGAGGAGGAAACCTTACAATATGCCCCACCACTAGTCCCAGGGGTCTAGGGGTTTTCCTCCCTAGTAGAACAGGGTCCAGTGCTTTAGTTGTGGAGGCGCTCATCTGAGGAGTGTCTGCCTGCATATGGAAGGCTACCGTAGATGTAATAATTGTGGCAAAGAAGGCCACTTTGGCAAGGACTGCCTCTCTCTTGCTAGTGTAGTGGCACGACCTCCAATTTAGACTCCTGAGCAGAACTAGCAAAGGGACATGGGCAACAAGCCTCAAGCGACAAGTAGAGTCTACGCTATGACAAGAGCAGATGCTACAGGTTCAGATAACCTTGTTATAGGTCATTGTATGATATTTGGAAAAGTCTGCTTGTGTGTTGTATGATTCTGGACTGACACACTCATTTGTGTTAGATGCTTGTGTGAAAAAGTTAGGTCTACCAGTGTGTGAGCTGTAGTTCGAGCTTGCGGTATCTATTCCGGCGTCGAGTTTGGTCAAAACATCGTCCTTGTGTGCTAGGTGTCCGGTGGAGGTAGAGGGACGCATGTATAAAGTGAATCTGATCTGCTTACCCCTATAGGAGTTAGATGTGATCTTGGGGATGGATTGACTCTTTGCCAATCGCATTCCTATAGATTGCTGAGAGAAAAGGTTACTCTTTCCCGACTTAGAGGAGCCTAAGTTGGTATCGTCTCAAGGGGTTATGAAGGAGATCCTAGGAGGCGCACAATGTTACATAATCTTCACGCATCTCGAAGTGGAGAAAGAAGAGGGGACATCAGTTATACCGGTGGTGCACGAGTTTGAAGATGTATTTTGGAAGAAGTACCAAGGTTGCCCCAGTAGAGAGGTCGAGTTCTCTATTGACTTAGTACCATGAACCGATTTATTGTCGATGGTTCCATACCGTATGGCTCCGACGGAGTTGGTAAAGCTTAAAAATCAGATAGAGGAGTTGTTGGGAAAACAGTTCATACAACCCAACACTTCGCCTTGGGGAGCACCAGTGTTGTTGGTGAAGAAGAAGGATGGGAGTTCACAGTAGTGCTTGATCCAAGTCTCACATCACAGCATGATAACGAAACAAGAAAAGCACACTACGCTACACAAGGTACATACTCAAGCTGGTCTTAGGGATTCCAATACTTCCACGAACCTGCCCACTCGTGGTTCAACTCTACGAACCTTCCCGCTGCAGTCCAACTCTATGGACCTTTCCGCCCATAGTCCATCGCACGGGATCCACCAGCTACCAACGTCCCCGCTCGCAACATCTCTCAAGTGTGAGCACAGAACATACGAACCTACCTCGCTTGTATCCCCACATTAGAGTAATAGGATATGAACCTCTTCGTTCATATCGTCACGTGTTCATCACCAATCATGAACCTACCCGCTCATGATAATATCAAGCATATCCTAGACCAGGAACAACACAACAAGTCATGCAAAACATATCACAACGCACCCTGCCACTACACCATCGCCTAGCTCAGCCTAAGTGCCGCTAGGCGAAATGGTAGTACAGACCGTTTGGCAGTTCCACATCACCGCCGGACGTCACAACTCACAAGACATCCATGTTTCCTACTATTGCCTGGCGGTCCACTCTACACCGCCAGGCGCTACTCTAGTAATGTGACACTACTGGTTTTAGGTACTCTAATTCATTTCTTAACATTCAACCATTCAATTCTCAAACATCCAAAAATCAACATACACATTGATGAGTTCAAATTTTTGCCCTCATTTAATGTTTAAATTTGGGGATTTAATTGAATTTTCTATGCTTAAAGATTGATTTAATTAGGATTTGTGATTATTGGATTTATTGAATACATAAGGTGAAAATGACGTAAAAATTGATTTTAGTTGCATAAAATATTCTAACGTTTGTTAATGCAGCTGAAGTTTAATTTGGGTCATTAAAAGTGTGGATTTGAAATATTCAAAGTTACAAAAAACCTTCGCCATGGAACCTGCACCCGATCTGCAACCTCAGACCACCATTTCACCTTGTCAAAAAACCCAAATTTGCTTTCATCACGCATCCACCACAGATCTGCAGCAGAATCTCCCTGCACTTGCGAGCCAGAACCACCGTTCATCACTTACACCTCCGCGCAGCCGTGAACATGGACAAAGCATCTCTACAGCGTAAGCACAATTAACGCACATCGTAACAACAACAAACCTTCTCTCCACCACTGCTACGAGCTTCCACGAGTGTGAGGAGATAAAAACGCGAATCTGCAGAACCTCCATTGCAGCAGCGCACATGCTCGAGCAAGCCACCAGTGAAACCTGCACCGCACCATTATCACTATGAACCTGCACGTGTGACAAACCAGAGTAGTTGTTCGAACAACCATAGAAAGTAGCCGCTGCAACGCGCCTTCAAGCCTCCACCACCGCGCCTTCGCCGGAGAGAAAACGCAGTCGCGCAGCCAAGGGAGGGAGAAAAGTGTGAGAGCAAACCCTAATTTTGTAGAGAGAACACTCTGCCATGTGTCAGGCTTTTATTGGATAGTCAAACTGGTCAACTGGTCAACACTGGTCAACTGGTCAAAGCCAGCAATCAACTCTGGTCAAAACTGCAAAAATGGTTAAATAAGAAGGGCAGAATTGGAAATTTGACAAAAATTAAGTTGTTAATTAATTAAATACAAATAAAAGATTTTAGCAACCGACAGATAAAGCCCAAAGTCTAGTTGAAGCCTATATAAAGAGACATAAGGGAGCAGAAGCGACGCAACTGAAAACTTAGCACTTCTCTGGGTTTTGGCAGACACCATCATCCATCACATCTCTCATTCTCTCTTTTCTTTTATTTTCTTTCGTTCATCATATAAATTCATGTATTCCATCAAAGCCATGAAAGGCTAAGCTTTAAGGGTTGATTCCACTGTAATTTCTTAACTGGATTATGAGGTTAGATGAATTTATGTGTTTGTTATTTTGATTATTGTTGTGGTTTTTGTTTATCTATGTCCTTTGCTTCTTAATCGAATAGAAAATAATGATTTTAAATCTACA
>Ga0214544_1003590_pt1 | contig 31901 bp, 27 predicted proteins | sample CNSS3metaG_FD_160074 | JGI IMG/M metagenome (GOLD analysis project Ga0214544, IMG submission 160074) | Root nodule microbial communities from cowpea collected in UCLA plant growth center, Los Angeles, California, USA - CNSS3 | ecosystem: Host-associated > Plants > Roots > Nodule | place: USA...
TATATTTCTTGTTACAGTGGACAAGCAGTTGCAAGAATTAAATGACAGGTTTAGTGAGCAAACAATGGAACTTTTAACTCTAAGCAATGCTTTAGTTCCTAAGGATGCTTATAAAGCTTTTAACATTCAAGATATATGCACTCTTATGAACAAATATTATCCTTTAGATTTTAGTGAGCAAGAGAAGATTAGTTTAAAATTTCAACTTCAACATTTTATTTGAAGAATTTATCAACCATGCTTGAATTATGTCAATCTTTGGCAACAACAGAAAGATCATTTTCTACAATGAAGATTATCAAAACAAGATTGCAGAATAAAATGGAAGATGAATTTCTTGCCGACAATATGATTATTTACATTGAAAAAGAAATAGCTAAAAATTTTAGATCTGATTCAATTATTGATGAGTTCATGGATATGATGGAACGAAGGGCAATCTTTTAGATATGTGTGATTTCTTTTTTAGTTATCGTTATACTAAGTTATGTATTCATTTTTATTGTGTTAATGACAATAATGAAATGTATAAATTTTGGATGTATTATTTGGGCTCCCCCAACAATGTTGGTTAAGATCCGCCACTGAGCACTGTAAATCCTTTTGTCCCTTCTGTAAACCCTTATGTCCCTTTTGTCACCACTATGGAAATTTTTAATAAGCACTTAGAATTATTTTTTATCACCACTTTGAAATTTTTTTTAAGCCATTTTATACCCCTTTTTTCCTCTGTATTCACTTTGATTATTTTTTTTATTTTGGAATTTTTTAGTGAATTGAAATCCAAACATGATGTCTCGAAATGGTTTTAATTCAATTGAGAGCAATCCAAATCTTCATCTATTAAGTAAAAGAAAAAAGGCTTTAGGGAATAGGTCAAATATGAGATGGAAACATGGGATAGATATTAATGGGTGATGATGTCATTAGAGATTAGAGGAATAGATGTTTAAACTTAGACATTATTAAACATTTGAATTGGTTTTATAATGTTTGTATGAAATTTGTTATGTTATAAGTTATGTAATTATGTTGACTTATCTGAATTAGGATTTTATTTATATAATTCTTTTTTTCAAGTGAAAAGTGAACTTTTACGAGTTCACGACTCGAATTTACGAGTCCTGTTTACTCGATTCTCATGAATTTATGCAAATTAATCTTGGATACACCTTTTAAAGATAAAATCATAACAAAAACTTGTAACGTCCCATTTTAATAGATAAATCTATTCAATAAAACATCGTACATATTATATTATCCAAGGGTACGAGACTTAAAGTATAAAGAATAGTACAGTCATCCAAATATACCAGAAGAAAAATGAGGCACTACATGATGTTAGGAACCAAATACAAGAGTTTCAACAGATGACCAAGAGCTTGCTCATAGAGTAAGAGATTACAATATAATAAAATTTCTTCACAACATGAGTCCAACATCAACCCATGACCATCAAGCTGCAGCATTCCCATTGTCAGTGCGATCTCCAAGGGTTCCCATATCTGCTCACACCAAGGAATTGGTGATCATTGCAAAAACGAAAACCACACAAGTATACAAACACAAGCAAGAAGGGTAAGCTAGAGTGAAATTAATGTTTTTCCAAATGTGACAATGACTTGACACACTCGTTCATAAGCTTCTTCTCTAGTTAAGTGTGACAGTGCGGTTTTGTCCTCTTGGCATGGGTGATTACGTATTACAAATTTTTGATGACCAATGTAACATATCTTCCTCCCATGTTTTAGCTAATGATAACTTGTGTTTTCTTCACATGTCGGACAAACATAATATCCCTTCACACTATAACCTCTCAAGTTTCCATACGTAGAAAAGTCATTAATGATGCAAAATAACAAAGCTCGCAAATTGAAATATTGTCATTTTCATATGCATCAAACACCTTCATTCCTTCATCCCACAACAATATCAAATCTTCTATAAATGGAGCTAGATAAACATCAATATCATTTCCTGGTTTCCTTGGTCTTGATATCATCATTGATAACATCATGTATTTTCTCTTCATAGACAACCAATAAGGCAAGGTGTAAATGATAAAAAAATAGGTCATAAACTATTTTCGCTACTTAAATTACCCTAAGGATTCATCCTATCAGTTGCAAGACCAAGCCTCAAATTTATTGGATCACTCTCAAATTGTGGATAAAGAGTATCAATTTGCTTCCATTGAGGTGAATCGGCTGTGTGTCATAACAATCCATCACTCTTTCTTCCATTTGCATGCCAAACAAGGTTTTCTGCATTATTAACATTGACAAATAAATGTTTAAATTGTGGTATGATTCAGACATACCATAACCCTTTTGCAGGAGGAACCTTCTTCATGTGATCTTCATCGACGTCATCATCCTTCACTTTGAATTGTGATACCTCGTATCTTGGACACTTAGTCAATGTTTCAAACTCTTTTCTATACAATATAAAATCATTTGGACATGCATGGATTTTCTGGTACTCATACCCATCGGACATGGTATCGTCTTCGCCTTATAGTGATGGGTCGACAACGTATTACCCTCTTGGAGCATTTCATGCAACAATTCAAGCAATTAAGTGAAACTTCTATTGATCCACCCATTTCTTACCTTGATGTTAAATAATCTTAATATTGCTAACAAATGTGTGAATCTTATACAATCGGGATATAAGGATTTTTTTGAATCATCTTTCAATGAATCATACACGTGTGGCCATTTAAAATTTTCTTCTCCAATAACATCAATCATATCCTCCATGCAATCTTCAAAATATACATTCGACTATTGAGATTGAGGTATGATTGAGAGGATTATAACATCACCATTTCAAGTCCACGTTCTATGACTTTTTAAGAAACCGTCACAAAGGATATGTTTTCGTATCAACTCAATCGGTATTCGTCTCCCATTCAACTCAATCAGTAGTAATGATTTTCTTGATGATTGAAAAACATCTTTAAATCATTGATTGAAAAACACTTAAACCAATAGTTTCTAAAAACATTGTCAAGGGTCGGACACCTTCGGACTCAACTATCACGTTCAATACATAACCGTAAATACACATGAAAAAATATAATATTAATTAGGTATTCAATTAAAATTTAAATTTATTTGAAATAATAAAAAATGAAAATTTTATAAAATTTTAAAAAACTAACCTTTAGAAGATGAAAAATCTTCCCTAGTGTGTTTGAACCTTGAGACAAAAAATGTAGGTAAACCGACACTTAGAAGAGACTTCAACAAGCCAACAGAGAGCGACGACAACAAATGGGATGGAGGGGCAACCGGTGACAACAAGAAGGGTGTTTTTCACGAAACAACCTCCTTCAAAATTCCCATAGGTGTAACTAACTTTGTGAGGCGACAAACATTGAGACAAAGACCCTTCGATGATGCGACGATGCGGTGGAAGGAGAGTGGCAACACGAGGGCAAGCGACTATAGCAAGAAGGGGCACTTTAACCAAACCACCTCGATTGAGAACCCACGCAAGTGCCACTAACTTCTAGAGGCGACCAATAGTGGATGCGGGAACCTCAACGACGCGGTTATGTGATCATGTCCATTTTTACCTTTTTTGTGTGTTTATTGTCATGAATAAATCAACTTTTTCCTAGCTTTTATCTTGTTATATACTTAACTGTAGTGTGTTTTGTATTGTTTTGTGTTTTAGTTGTTTTATGCTTGTTTTGCCTCTAATATATCTTTTAAGTGTGTTAAATAAGTTAATAGGAAACATTTGTGGTGGAGGAAAACAAGTAAGAACTCAAGGGAGCATGATTCGACTAGAAAAGATTGATTTTGAAGCAAATACCCAATGCTTCAAATACGTAATGTTGTCAAACTACGCAAGGCTGAGCGGTGGAAAACTAGGGCTAAGCGCCCCAAGGTTGAGCGGTGGCGAATTGGGGCTGAGCGCTACAAGGGTGAGTGGTGGAAAATGGGACTGAGTGCCATTCAATTCGTAAAATCTGGCACTAAGCGCTGATGAATCAAGACTGAACGGTGGCATCGCTGATATGTCAAAAAATGACTTTTTAATCTTGTTTCTCGTAAGGGTTTGGACCATTCCTCAATTTGCACAAATAGAGAAACACTTTTGGGTACTTGGAAAGCCTCTTGGAGGTTGCTAGGAGTGTTGGGAATCTCTCACACTCCTCCTTGGGTCTTCTCCTCCATTCATGGTGGTTTTTCCCCCTTTTGGGGTTGGAGAGAAAGATGGGTTGCGATTGGGAGATGGAGATTCAAATGAGAGGCACAATTGAAGCATGGAGTGGCTACCAAGAACCTTGGGAGAAAGCTTGCATCTTCTCTTTGGTTTCTATTTCTTCCTTATCTCTTATATTTGTGAACCCTAGGTTCTCCACCATGGAGAGCTAAACCTATATGTTGAGATTAGATGTAATAAACTGAATCTTGTGCATTTGTGATGTTAATCCATATGATTTTCCATTTCTATGTTAGTATTTGATTTCCATGCTTAATGTTTGCTTTGGTTTGGCCACCCATGCATGATTTGTGGTTCTTGAGGTGATGGAAAATGTTTTTTAAACCTAGAATTGAAATTGAATGCCTAATGGAGCTTGTATATAGGGATAAAACATGATTCATTAGTAATCTTAAGACTCTTGAATGTAATGAATGATTTCACTTGTTGAGGATTCAAGGAATTTGAACTTGATGAGTTATCATAGACTCAAAGTCACTAGGAATAGGAATTGAGTATTCTTATGAGTTGATTTTGACTTGAAATTGGAATTGAGATGTTTGTGAATACATGAGAATAAACTGAATGAAATCTAGTCTTGACAATTGTATATAACCTATGTTAAATTTCTCTTGCGCACCAACTATTTGATAAAATACCAAAAAGTGTTTCTGTGTGTTTTTGTGACCTTTGTTGTCTATTTGAGTTGTGAATTGTGAGATTTGTCAGCCTCAAGAAATTCCATAAATTTGATATATTCTTTTAATGTTCTGTAATCTCCACTAATTTTGCTAATAATCTTTTTAAATCTTTGAGATTTTCACTTATATGCAAAATATAAACCAAATATTTATCTTTTTCAAACTTATTAAAGAAAACATGAAATATCTAAAATAATCATAGTAAAATAACAATAAAAGATCAAATAAACAAAAAAAAAACATGATAATGTTAATTATCATCTTCAAAGAGTTCACCCTTAAGTACATGACTAACCTCGTCTACGATAAACTCAAAGTCGGTGAGATAGTCGGGATCTGCTCTAACTAGGTTTTCTCCATTGTGGACTTCATACGGTACAAAAGCCAGACCCTTATGGCGCGCTCCGTCATCCTCCCAGTCAAGAGCATTTGCATCAATGTCTTCCCCATTGTCTACTCCATTAAGGTCATCACCACTTACAATGTCAGTGTGATGCACCTATGAAATAGGATCTTCGGCACCGCGATCTAGTTGATAGAAGAGAGAGGAGGTGCTAGTATGGGTAGTATTTGTGGCAATGCTTATCAACTCTTATTATTCACCATGTCCAATACATTGTGGCTCCTAAACAATGTGTTTAAAACCCTAATCATTGTCTTCTAAACATTGATGGTCGTGAGGGTACATGAGATCCAAATCTTGAGATAAAAAATAATAACCTCATCAATAGCTTCAAGGTGGCCCTCCTAATCTATCTTTTCGTAATTACCATTACGACTAGAGATATAGTAGTCTAGAAGACCATAATAGAGGTGCTAAATGGAAGAAAGACCCTTAAGTAGTGCACCTTCCTCGAGAACCTCATTCCCATCCAATGTCTGTATCTCTCTAAAGGCATTCAGAAGGAAGAAGAAGAACACGTGATTACAGTGGCAATAGTGATATACAATCAATGATAAGAATTAAGAAAGAGGGAACTTCAAATTAGATCCTCAAAGGTTGTGATGATAGATCACCCCCTCTCTAGTTAAAATCTCTTTCTCGTTAGAACTTGGAGTTTTTCGATAAGCCTTAGCTCTTTAAAGCCTAACACTCCAACTCTAAGGCAAATCTTTGAAGGAGCTAACAATGATGTCAACTTACAAATTGGTCTCAACCACGATGACCGCAAAATCCTTGATGCATGAGAATGATGATAGATCGATATGCCCAAGGTACAAAAAGAAACTCAAGAGTACTAGTGATGTTTTCTAGCAAAGTTTTGCTGTCATGGCTAAGGATCTTTCATCAAATAAAAAACATATGAATTCCTATAAGGAAATTTGTAAAAAGGGTCTAAGGAAAACTCTAGCTAGGAAAGACAAGATTCTTAAGTTTTTCCATGGTGACTCACATCTCTCTTTTTGAGACTCTACTTAGTAAATCTTCAATAATATTTCCCTCGAGAATCTTCTATGCATTGCGCAACTAGAAATTTGGGCAGTATCAGTGTCAACTTACACCATCCTTCATTAAAAGCACAAAGCTCCACAAAAATCATTGTTACCCTTTCTTAAAGGAAAAGGATATTAACCGCTACTAGAGCTTGGCAAGACAACACTTTGATGAAGAGCACAACAAAGAAAACCTCTAAGTCGATATAGATCTCATTCACAATGTCAGGAAAGAAGCTCGCCTAAGAGAAACAACAACAAAATAAAGACTTAGACGATACTACAGCACTTGAGTAAAAGAACAAGAAACTTGACAAAATAAAGAAAGAAATATTTGCCCAAACAAGAACAACCCAAGAAACAATTGTCAAAATTCGTCTAAGTAGTAGAATCCCACACCCACAATTCTAGAAGGAGTGTGATAGTCCAAACATTAAAAAATACCTAAACGCTCCGACAACCACAAAGGTCGGGAATAATCTAGATCTCCAAAATGTCAGGATCAACATAGTAGACTGTAGAAGGAGCAACTTAGCACTCTAGTACCAAAATATAAGAGCAACTCGATGTTCTAGTACTTGAGTACACAAGTAACTTGACATTCTAATACCCCAGTACATGAGCACCTTTGTGTTCTAGTATCCAAATACAAGAGTAACTCGGCGTTCCAATACCCTATTACAAGAAGCAACTTGACATAACAATACCTGAGTACAGGAGCAACTCGAGGTGACAATATTTGAGTACAAGAGACACTCGATGTTCTAGTACTTGAGTACATGAGTAACTCACTGTGACAATACTTGAGTATAAAAACAAGAGCAACTCAATTTTCGAAGATCAAAGTATAGGAGCAACTTAGAGTTTGAAAACTCGAGTATAGGAGAAGCTCGACATTGATGCCATGATAACGATAAAGCTTAGTTGGACATCCTTGCGATGCCAGTTCATGACAGGAAAATAATAGCCAAACAAAGGACGACCCAATGAACTCAGAGAAATACTCGAGATATCAAACTTGGTAAAAAATTCATTTAAGAAAAACAATGGCTAAGTATGGGTAGTATTTGTGGCAATGCTTATCCACTCTTATTATTCACCATGTCCAATACATTGTGCCTCCTAAACAATGTGTTTAAAACCGTAATCATTGTCTTCTCAACATCGATGGTCGTGAGGGTACATGAGATCCAAATCTTGAGATAAAAAATAATAACCTCATCAATAGCTTCAAGGTGGCCCTCCTAATCTATCTGCTCGTAATTACCATTACGACTAGAGATATAATAGTCTAGAAGACCATAATAGAGGTGCTAAATGGAAGAAAGACCCATAAGTAGTGCACCTTCCTCGAGAACCTCATTCCCATCCAATGTGTGTATCTCTCTAAAGCCATTCAGAAGAAAGAAGAAGAACACGTGATTATAGTGGCAACAACGATATACAATCAATAATAAGAATTCAGAAAGAGGGAACTTCAAATTAGATCCTCAAAGGCTATGATGATAGATCACCCCGTCTCTAGTTAAAATATCTTTCTCGTTAGAACTTGGAGTTTTACGATAAGCCTCAGCTCTTTAAAGCCTAACACTCCAACTTTAAGGCAAATCTTTGAAGGAGCTAACAATGATGTCAACTTACAAATTGGTCTCAACCACGATGACCGCAAAATCCTTGATGCATGAGAATGATGATAGATCGATATGCCCAAGGTACAAAAAGAAACTCAAGAGTACTAGTGATGTTTTCTAGCAAAGTTTTGCTGTCATGGCTAAGGATCTTTCATCAAATAAAAAACATATGAATTCCTATAAGGAAATTTGTAAAAAGGGTCTAAGGAAAACTCTAGCTAGGAAAGACAAGATTCTTAAGTTTTTCCATGGTGACTCACATCTCTCTTTTTGAGACTCTACTTAGTAAATCTTCAATAATATTTCCCTCGAGAATCTTCTATGCATTGCGCAACTAGAAATTTGGGCAGTATCAGTGTCAACTTACACCATCCTTCATTAAAAGCACAAAGCTCCACAAAAATCATTGTTACCCTTTCTTAAAGGAAAAGGATATTAACCGCTACTAGAGCTTGGCAAGACAACACTTTGATGAAGAGCACAACAAAGAAAACCTCTAAGTCGATATAGATCTCATTCACAATGTCAGGAAAGAAGCTCGCCTAAGAGAAACAACAACAAAATAAAGACTTAGACGATACTACAGCACTTGAGTAAAAGAACAAGAAACTTGACAAAATAAAGAAAGAAATATTTGCCCAAACAAGAACAACCCAAGAAACAATTGTCAAAATTCGTCTAAGTAGTAGAATCCCACACCCACAATTCTAGAAGGAGTGTGATAGTCCAAACATTAAAAAATACCTAAACGCTCCGACAACCACAAAGGTCGGGAATAATCTAGATCTCCAAAATGTCAGGATCAACATAGTAGACTGTAGAAGGAGCAACTTAGCACTCTAGTACCAAAATATAAGAGCAACTCGATGTTCTAGTACTTGAGTACACAAGTAACTTGACATTCTAATACCCGAGTACATGAGCACCTTTGTGTTCTAGTATCCAAATACAAGAGTAACTCGGCGTTCCAATACCCTATTACAAGAAGCAACTTGACATAACAATACCTAAGTACAGGAGCAACTCGAGGTGACAATACTTGAGTACAGGAGACACTCGATGTTCTAGTACTTGAGTACATGAGTAACTCACTGTGACAATACTTGAGTATAAAAACAAGAGCAACTCAATTTTCGAAGATCAAAGTGTAGGAGCAACTTAGAGTTTGAAAACTCGAGTATAGGAAAAGCTCGACATTGATGCCATGATAACGATAAAGCTTAGTTGGACATCCTTGCGATGCCAGTTCATGTCAGGAAAATAATAGCCAAACAAAGGACGACCCAATGAACTCAGAGAAATACTCGAGATATCAAACTTGGTAAAAAATTCATATAAGAAAAGCAGTGGCTAAGGAGATAAGAACTTGTTGTTACAATACCTGGGTTTGAGAAAGAACGATCCAAAGGGTCGAGAAAGCTCGGCGACTCTAAGACTTCAAGAAAAAGAAAAGTTTGCACCCAATTGGGACAAACCATATAATATTATAGACCCTCCATAATAAAGCTTACAAGTCAGAAGAACTTGATTGAAAGATAATCATTTAGGTCATCACAAGACGATATCATAAGTTAATCTCAGAAGGGCAACATCCAAGCCAACCTAAACGGTGGCACAAGTTAAGCTCTCCAACATGACACTTCAACCAACTTAGATGGTAGCATAAGTTAAGACCATTTAGGCGACAACATAGCCTATCTAAATGGTAGTGTCAAGCTAAGCTCGCTCTGGTGGCACTCGAGTCTGCCTAATTCGGCAATACACAAAAAGCTTTCTTAAGTCGGTAACATAAAGCTTACTCAAGCATCAGGTCCTGCCTATGTCAATAATTCAAAGAGCTTAAGATTTGGTTAAAAGGACTAAACCCACACATTTCTTAAAAATTTTAATATTTTGAGCTTAAGTCAATGAAGGAGTGAAATCAGCACTGCCCGACCCAAACCGAAGGTCAAGACTGGACAACGGGACCAAAGACCTAGATCGGCCGACTTAAGGCAAAGGCTGAAATGGGCCATCCAGGCTAATGGTTGAGACGTGCAGGAAAAGTTTTGACAAATAGCCTAGAAAGGCCTAATCAAGGTGACAAAAGAGACATGCCAGCCCAGGCCTACGGAAGAGAAGGGCCAACGTATTGTGCAAACAAGCAACCAAACTATAGGTATGACTTTGGTCATTCATAGGTTTGTTTGGAATAGGTAAACATGCTAATTCATGAGCATATATTTCTAAGCTTGTTCCCTCCTTTGTTATCATCGTTTCTTCTTCCCATTGTTGATCCCATTATTGATCCCATTGTTGATCCCATTATTGCTTGATGAACAAGTATTCCTTAAGTATCCTTTCTTCTTTCCATTGTTGATGCCATTGCTCTTGGATGTATAATTCTTCCCTAGGCAATAAAATAATAAGAGGAAAGTTAGTACCTTTTTTAATTAACAATTCATAATGCTCTCTTCTTTCTTTATCTTTTTCTCTCTTTTCTTCATCCTCTCTTTTTCTAGTCTGGTCTTTCTTTTCATTTTCTCGCTCTTCTTTCTCTTTTCTCTCTCCTTCTTTCTCTCTTCTCTCTCTTTTCTTTCTCTCATTTTTCCCTCTTTTCTTTCTCATATCTTTCTCTCTTTTCTTTCTCTTCTTTTTCTCTCTTTGTCTTTGCTTCATTTCTTATAAGTGTTTACTTGTCATGTTCTCTTTTCAGCTTCTGCTCTTGCCATCTTTTCAATACATCGAATTTTTGTATTGTTCTTTCTTCCTCCTCTATCAAGTAAAAAATGTAGTTCTTGAGGTCTTCATTAGTCATGGGACTTGTATCCCCATTAGGACATTGATGAGTTTCGTGCCCATAGCCTTCACATTTAGAACATCTTAATGCATTTGTTTTTGACAATAATTTCCTGTCAAGATTGTACTTCCTTTTAATACTAGCAATCTTGCCATTTAGCTTTATAATTATGGATTCCAAGGCATTAACATCCTCCACCAAGGCCTCATAAACACTAGGTGTATCTCTACGTGTCACTCTCTTGTTACGTTCAAGTCCTCTAACCAAATGATCCTAGTTAGGAGTAGGATAATTTAAACCATATGTTAAACCAGTTCCAAAAGGATGACTCTGGAAACATGTTGCATTACTCTCAATATTGCTAGTTCCTGCAAGAAAAGTTTAGTATAATAAAATATATTAGGACCTCACCACTCTTCTAACTGTTTCACTGAAATTTTCACTCGTGTATCACACTTAGGCTTTTTCTTGAATGTACTCTCTCTCCTTTTACCACTCAAATTCTCTTTAGCACATGGCAAAGAACTCTTGTAGCTTAAGCAAAGAGTGAACAAACAATGTCAAAAACGTTGTGAGATCTAAACCTTGCCTCAATAGATCAAGAAAATAAAAAACTATAGACAAAATTTCAAGGAACTTTAAAGACACAACACAATAAATTTTAAAAAAAAGACTACCAGAGAGAGTTAAAGGAGACAACACGGAGACTCTAAGAGAAAGACTGATTGTAAGTAAAATATCAACAAACCACAAATAAAATTGCAACAAAAAATTGTGTTGAACTCCTTTTTTTTTATCCTTATTTTTTTTTCAATATATATTTGTTTTCTTTTGACTTTGATCCACAATTTTTTTTTATTTAATTTTGCAATTCAACACACAAACAAGCTAAACAAATTATCCATCAAACCCCCCAAATGAAACATGGATTTGTTTGTTAGTTGTGCATGTGCTTGGTAATTATGTGGTTTAGGGTTCAAACCTTGCTTGGCGTGTGATAATTTTTTTTTATTACATTTTTCTAAGTTGTGGAGAACCTAGAAACCCTAGCCATTAGAGAAGCCAAAGAGGTAGAGGCAGTGCATTATAGAGTGGAAACCTCCAAGTAATGCCACTTCATGGCCATTAAATTGGAATTTCGTTTTTTTATTTTTTTATTATTTTTAGGAGTTGAAAAGATGAAAAAAAAAGGGAGGTTAGAGGTCTGTTTTGGTGGTAGAGGCAAGGTCAAATCAAAAGCCATGCAAAGAGGAACACTAGGAGTGCTTTGGAGCGAGAAATCTAGGTAAAGGGAGGTGTACTTTCTTGTTTTAATTTTGTTATGTGTTTCGTGATATACTGAAGCATGATTTCATGATCCTTTTTCATTTCCTTACACTAGATCGCAGTGTAGGGAAATTTTAGGGTTCTCGCAAGTGCAAGAAAATATGGGTTTTTACCCAGAACCTGATGCACCGCTTGGCGGCACATAGCTTGCCGCCAGGCAACAACTAATAACCAACAATTTTTATGGTTTTCTAGTTTTATGTTGGGTGAGTTAGAAAGTGTGCCATGTTGGAATATAGGAATACGTACTATAGTAGTGGGATGTTGTTGTTTGACAATTATTTTGAGCATGGGTCCTTTATCATCAAAGTTAAATGATTGGCATGTTTTTAAGTGAAGAAATTACACAAATTGATGCATATGAGGATGATAATATAAGTTATGGTTGTATTGAAGTTTTGAACCTGTTTTGTGTATTTTGAATGTGTGCCTAGGATGTTTGAGGTGTTAAAGCTGCTTTGGGATGCTAAACCAGCAGTTGTCACGTTACTTGTATAACGCCTGGCGGCACAACGAAAATTGCCAAGCGATAGGAAGGATTAGGGAGGCCCTGGAGCAAGTGGCGTCTGACAATGGGTTATCCACTGTCAGGCGGTTTGCACAAAAAAGTTGCCTAGGGCCCTTAAACTGGGCTAGGCGATAGTGCTGGAGCAGGGTGCTTTTATGGTGTGTTCTACATGGATTGTTATAAGGGTTTTGGTTTGGGATATGCTTGGATAAATTACGAGCTATGAGGTTTGTAATGGAGTTGGAAGCGTGTGATGGATACGGACAAGGAGGTTCGTATTAGATGTACTCTTGTGTAGGAATACAAGTGGAGAGGTTCGTATGTTTCGTGTTCACACTTGAGGCTGTTATGAGTGGGGAGGTTCATAGCAGGTGTTCACACGTGTTAGACTACGATCGAGGAGGTTCGAGTTGGACCACAAGCGGGCAAGTTCATGGAAGCATTACAATCCCTAAGGCCATGGTTGAGTATGTGTACGATGTGATTGATGTGTTATGTTAGTTTTGAAATGGTTGAAAAGCCAAGAATGGGGGGTTGAATTGGCTAGTTAAAACTTTAGGCTATTTTTGCAAGCTAAAAACCTCCTTTAATTGAATCAAATAGATCACCAAGTTAGGATGCAAACAGTACTGAACTATACATTTTCAATCAATCAAAAACAGAGTTAACAGATTGATTTTACTAAACAGATTCTGTTCTGGTATAATCAATTGATTGAAACTAAAAAACAGTCGACTGAAATACTGGGAAAAATGCAGAAATGTGAATTTGAATTTTAAACTAGAAACAATGCTCAAGAATGATCAAGATCAGTTCCAAATGATTATACAAACATGCTCAATGCTTCGGATGCTATGAAAACATGCAAGAACATGAAAAAGATGATTAAAACACAAGTTCTTGAAACTTTAAAATGAAAATGCAAGAGAGAAAGGTTAGAGAAGAGAGGACACCACGAATTTTTATATTGGTTCACTCAAACCTGAGCTACATCTAGTTTGTCAAGGCAACCTGAGCTTGACTTTGCACTATTTCAAAATTTTTACAAAGAATCCACCCTTACACTTCCAAAATATGCAAAAACACCACAAAAGACTCTTGAATCACACAAGAATCACACCAGCACAGCAAGAACCCTCTTGTAGACCTGGAAAACCACCAGGCACACACACAAAGCTTGAGAAAGATCAAACCTTAGTGGTAGCACAGCCTTGCCTACCACAAACCACTTTCTCCAAGCTTCAAACCAAGCCAAAAGCTTCAAGAATTGATCCAAGATCAATCTTCAACAGCTGCAACACCTATGATCACGAAGGAGAGAGTTTCCACAAGTTTCCAGAACCAATTCGTGCTCTAAAATGATCAACAGACCTCTCTTTCGAAAATCACAGCTTTTATAGTCAAACTGTTACGAAATTCAACAGGTTGATTTTCAAATCAATCGGTTGATTTCACTTAACTTAAGTGAAATCAGTCGATTAAAAACTAAATCAACTGATTGAATTTGTTGCAGTTTAAGACTACTGCAGCCAACCTTTTAACCTGTTAAAAAGCCATTCAACATATTAAAAGCGACATTTTAACCTATTGAAAAACCATTCAACAGATTAAAAACACACCAAAGACCAAACTACATCTAATTAATGCTTTAAGGTCTATAACATGAATTACAAACTACAAGCACACTTTCTTAATGATGTAAGTACATGGAGAGCACACATTCCAGCCTTGATCACCATGGATATCATCAAATCCCCTTTCCTTCATCAATATAGACTTCATTCCAATGTTTATGGCTTCAAGATAGTTCAAAAGAGCTTCATTCAATCTTCATCAAATCTTCAAGAAGCAAACCACCTTGGCTTCTCATGTCAACATGTTAGTCTCATATAGGTTATGTGACTAATGAAGCATAATTACCTTGTGCTATAAGGTCTTTAAGTGTGTGAGTCTTGTCTTGTGAAGTTATTACTTTTGGGTGAGGGGTATTTATCTTCTTTTATGTATGTTGATTTATTTAGCTCATCCTTTATGTATGTGCTTGGCAATGATTGTGTGACTTGTCACACGGGAGCAGATGATGTTTCAGGTGACACTAGAGACGCATAGAGACAAAGTGAGGACTATCTTAGGGAATTTTATGAGACATTTTTAATTGCACTGTTTATCGTTATCTTAGCATTGGATTTGGACTTGTAATAATTACATTGTGAATTATGAATTTGAATTTAAAGTGCGATAAACGTATTTTAAATTTCCTGTGTTTTTGGGAATAATAATATCTTATACTTGGATTTAATTTAAATTATAAATTTCTTTTATTTAGAAACATCCGACCAGGATGTTATAGACATGAGTCGATGGCCGAGATGGACGAGCACTGACTAATTGTCAAGATGGGACACCTTGGGTCGACGGCCGAGACGAGTCGCCTTAGGTCGACGATCAAGACGGTCTGGCCCAAACTCACGACTAAGACATGTTGTTTTAGGCCAAAGGTCGAGACGAGCCTGTCGGGACGGTTGAGACAGATCGACTCGGGCCCACGATCGAGAGGGGTCGTATTGGCCTGAATTCCACGACTGGTCGCCCTGAACCAACATTCGAGACTAGTCGACCCAAGCCCTCTACTGTGACGCTACGGTTAAGATGGACCTGGTCGTGCCAACGACCGAGACAGACTAGTGCGACAATTTATATTTGTCGGGTCGGGCTGATTAACGAGAAAGGTTGATTGTTGACTCAGACTGACCTAAACAAAAAAGGTTAATGATATATTTTAAAAAAAAAATACTTTTGATGTTTAAAAAGGAAGCGCACGGGCTATCCTTGTCTCGCATTGCTTTTATGGGCTTTTTGGCCATGTGGAATATTTTAATTGGGGCTTTTTGGACCTACAGGCTTTTTTGACCCTAACCTACGTGACCTAGGACCAAACCCTCTGGACTAATCAAATTGACCACTCTAATTTTCAATAGTATATCTATACTATTATATTGAAGGGAATCCCTATTTTGGTCTATACATTTGTTTTCTATATTTACCCTTCAAATATTGAAGATACCACTTTTTAAAATTGATATCTGTATAATTTTTTATTATAAATAATCATTTGAATTTAAAAATGTAGTTATTAAAAGAATAAAATGATAAAATACTATTTTAATTTATAATATAATAAAATTCAGATTAGCATACATTTTTACGTTAAAAATGGAAATATGATTATTTTAATTTAAAATTATGGTTACTTAAAGGGTAAAATAACATATTTTTATAAATAAATATATCCATGAAAAGTAAAATATAAATATAAATAACTATGTATTTCGAAAAATATTAATGAATAAGAAACATAAAAATATAACAAATCTCTTATTTTAAAATAAATAAGATATTTTATTATATTGAGGAACCTGATCGCTATAATTTATTAACTAAAAAACAAGTTATCTTTTTTCGTTAAAAGGCAACAAAAGAAGATCTTGATCATTCAAATTATTTATTTTCGGAGAAGCAGCAAGTGGCACTTACTTGACCATTAATCCATAGTAAAAATACGCGTTCAGGACTTTGAAGTCTTCCAATTATAAGCGCCCACATGTTATTGTAATTTTCTTCCATCTTGTACTTTACTCTGCACGCACTAAGAATAAGACTTATAAACTAAGTGATGCATAAAAAGAAAAAAAAAAAACAAATTCGATTTTTTAAATATTCGCGTTTTCAGTATATAACAATAGAACCTCTTTTCTATCCTATAGTTGCGTAGTATTATCAATCAAATAAAATACAATTAATAAGTAAACTTTTATTATCTGCGTCAGACGCAAACTCTTCTTGCCCTATAATGTATGCCTTCAGAAGCAAAATGCAGAATTGAGGTTTGGATGAAATAACTGTAGTAAAAAACCAAAGATTACGAGAACAGAGATAACCAGAAACAGTATAATATTCTATTTTGGGAAAAACTGAAACATTGAAACTAAATGGGACTGAAGTTGAAACTAAAACGCAGAATTGAAACCAACGAAAGGTCTTAGACAAAAGATTTTCTAAAGCCCCTATTTTTAATAGTTGCATAAGGTCTAGGTGGAAATTTGAGATTGACTGTTAGTTAGAGTAAATTAAAAGTTGTGACACTAGGGATAAATGAGATAAAGGTTAATATGTTGCAATCTCTTGATCACACATGTTATGTATACAATAATACAACTAAAACTCAAATTGCTCTATTAATTAAAAATATAGATGGGGGTGTGGGATATAGGTGAGGTATAAATTGTTGAAGGCTACATTTTTCATATTCTGATTGGTACATATGCTTATTACAGTGCATAAAATGTATGAATAAACACGCAATGCCACTGATTTTGCAACTGAGACATACGGTAGAGATGAAAGTAGTTAAAAGAGCAATGTGAAGCGTAGGTATCAAAACAGGGAAGCAAAGTTAGAAAGAAGAAGCTGAAGTGGATTTATGTTCTGGCTTCCGAATTGAGGAGGAAACTGGGCAAATGTTTTAACAGAGTCACACAAACGAAATCTGGTAAATTATCAATAGGATCACAGTTTCATTCTGAAAGCGACTACTCCCTTTCTTCACTGCATTTCAGACTTATATATATATATATATATATATATATATATATATATATATATATATATATATATATATATATATATATATATATCATATTCATCTGAATTATAATCTACTTCTTAGCCAATTAAATTCATTCATCCACACTTAACATGTTTATCATGTAAGAGTATGTATTTTAAACAAATGATTAGGTCTAATATAGAATACACAAAAAACAAATACACCAACAAAATTTCATCATTAATTTCATGATTACAGTTTCTGAGATAAAGAGCCAACTAATTTGTTGGGAAGATAGAAATAAGAGAAAGAAAGAAGTACATTGGTTGCGTTTATGGTAGCGTGGTGGCATTTAAGTTGTCTGTGGACCTTTTCCTTTGTCTCCTTTCTGATCCGATTTAGTTAGCATATGATTGGGTTTGGGTGTTGTGGTTTGATACGTTTGTGGATGAGGTGATCTTCCTCCACTCAGTTTTGTTTTAGGTTGAAGAACACTAATCCCTCTCCTTTGGGTGATGGTTATAGAAATTTCCATGGTGGAGTTTGATGGTTGCATGGAGGATGGTGGAGGAAGAGCCATTACACTGAATATGAGAGTGAATTGAATTGTTAATGCAGAAGAGAAGGCAATGATATTGGTGTAGTGGTAGGCTCATGGAAGTGGGAATTTATAGGAAAACAAGTAGTGAGTAATGGAACAAAAGTTTTATCGATTCACTATATTTATTTTCATATTCATATATGTTTTATCGATTCACTGTATATAATATTCAACTTTTGAATCATTGACTTATTTTCTTTTTTGTCCTTCTTACTTATGTCTCTTCCAAACCTTATATATATATATATATGGTGGCGGAACTTAGACAAAAAATTTGAGTACCAAATTATATTATATTATTTTATATATATATATATATATATATATATATATATATAATCTTCATTTTTTTTTTCATTTTTTCTACTTAAAACAAACATACATAATAATAAAATTCAAAAAAATATGACTATCATTCGTTATTATATCATAATACCAAACAATGAAAACCATTTCAGATAAGCCCTTCGTACCTTATCAATTTTATTTGGTGAGTATTTTGAAATTTGAAGATACTTTTCCTGGATTGTGTTATAATGAATTTTTAAATTCATTATATGTAACTCTAGGAACTTTAGAATTTGTTTTTCATTGTCTTGAATTTTTGGTTCTCATGAAATTTCTCAAGTTTAATTAACGTAGATGCAATTTTTTTACACCTTTATCACAAACTTTCCTCCTTCAAAAAAAATAATTCTTTTACTCTTTATTATAATCTTTCTAATATAAATTTATCATCTCTCGTGTATAAATTCAAAACTTTACAAAATTTACCATAAGCACAAAATCTCCAAATTTCATAATTAAAGATTATACTAATTTGGAAAAAATTATAAGTAGAGTTCATACCAATTTCATAAAAGAATCCCTAAATTATAATTAGGGTTTATACTAATTTGGGATAAACATCCTAAGAAGAATCATAAATCTAAATAGTTACACCGTTTGTCAAAAGGACTCGATTGAATACGATTTTACAAAAATGATGACCAAATTGAACAAACAACGAAAATAGGAACCAAATTGAATAATTTTGACAAAAATAGGGACCAAATGTATATTTAAGTCTAAAAAATAAAACAACACCTTCATCTTCCCCAACCTTCTTCCAACTACACCACCATAATCCATCATCCTTTCATTTTCACTCCACCCTAATATTCCTACGCAACACAGATTCTCTCTCACGCGTACACTTCATCTTCTACCTACACCAAATAACTAAAAACAGAACCTTCCCCAAACACACTTCATTCACATAACCATGCTATCCCATCCTATTGAGCTCTCCATTACCTCCATCAATTATTCATCCCCATCCACGCAAACACAAACGAAAAACAGTGAGACAAACGGAAAACAGGGAGAGGAATGAGTTGGAGTCTCAAACAGAGGCTGTCTTGATCCTGGCGGCCAGAGGGTTGGCTTCTGTGGTGCTCGCAGACCTAGTCGTGGTGGTTGCGAGTCGCAAAGCCTATGTCGCCTTTCTCTCTCGTGAAGGAAGAGAATCAAGGATTGGAGAAGAATGGAGGACTGACAGTGGTTGAAACCGGTGACGGTAGTCTCCGGCAAGCATGGCCTTGCAGCCGTGAGAGGATTTGGTGTCGTCTGCGACTACGAGGAACAAGAGGAGGCCATTGTCTCGCACGCAGGAAGAGGAAACGAGAAGGGGGAAGATTTGGGGACTTAGGTTCTCGCCGGCGATGCCTCCGGTGGTGGTTGGCGTCGACAGTGGCGTATCTCGCCGGCCACGGGATGTACATTGGCAACACCGTGCTGGAGTTGTGGTGTGCGGAGATGAGGAGGAAGAAGTTGCCAGAAAAGGGGAAGTTTTAGTTTCAATTAGGGTTTTTAAAAGATTTGAACATGTTTTCTTCGTGCACCCCCATCTTTAACTCTACACCCCTGTTTTCACTTCATACACCTCCATAATTACTAACCTCGCACCCCTGCCACACTTGTTTCATGTTTTACTCTACGCACCCACTTTTCCTTTATCTCGCACCTCTATTTTAATTTTATGTTGCGAGTACCCGTTGATATTTACTGACCTCGCACCACTGCCACACTTGTTTCATGTTTACTTCATGCACCCTCATATTTACTTCACGCACCCTGCCTGCGTCTTTGTTTCTCATTTTTGGGCCTATGTTTATGCATTACTCATTGCACCTCCCACATTACTCATGCCTACTATTGTTTTTTTTTACTTTTATCTTTTTTGTTATTAATTTTTTTTTCTCTTTTCCTAAAAAAGAGAAAATGAAAATATTTTAAATTATAAAAGATTACAAAAAAAATAGAAAAATCTAAAAAACGAAAAATGTTCTTTTTTTATTTATTGTGTCTGTCCGGACGTCCGCACCGTGTGGCACTCATTTTCAAAAATACCAAAAATAGTTTTTCTTTCTCTTTTAGTGTCTGTCCGACCGCTCGTGTCGTATGACACATATTTTCAAGTAATTCAAAAAAACACCAAAAAAATAAAAAATTTTCAAAATATAAAAATATCAATATTTTCAAACAAACAATGTCGTTTTTAAGAACTACGTGATCCTTGATTTTCCATCGTGAGATACGTAAGAGCAAGGTCAGTCCTTGTCAAGTTCACCTCTAAAAAAATCAAATCTTTTTCTCAATTGTTTTTCAAATATCTTTTAAAGAACTACGTAACTCTGATTTCTCATCTTTAATGAGAATACATAGGACCAAGGTAAATCCTTGTCGGCCCAAAAAATAAAAAAAAAATATTTTTGTTTCTTTTTAGCATTTTTGTCTTATTATTTTTTCTTGGAGAAAATTAATATTTTGAAAACCACATCGAATTTGTATTTTTAATTAAAGGTACCGCCCTCGGACGGGTGCGTAGGGTGCTAACACCTTTCCTACGCGTAACCGACTCCCGGATCCAAAATTTGGTTTTTCGCAGACTTTCTTTATTTTATGGTTTTCCATAGTTTTCCATAAATAAATATGGTGGCGACTCCCAATCTTTTTTTTAAATGCGTTTTCTTTTCCGGTTCGCCTTCTCGTCGCGATTTCGGTTGTGACACCATTCATTTAAGATATGTTGTTTTATGCCATGCATATTTGGTTTTTGGTGTGCTCAATTCTTGTTTTAAGGGACTTGGTTAGTGTTTTAGGTTATTTTTAATGAGTAAGGATATCGAAGATGGTAATTGCTTCATTGAGAATAAGGTATGCATGTCGTTATGGTACATTTTATTTGTGTTTGAGAATTGAATAAGTCTCATTACTGCAATTGTTTAATCAAATACATTTGAGGCATTCATGTGGAACAAAATATGTTGGGTCTATTAATAAGCAGTTAACAACAGAGGAGAAGTTATTTATTGAAGGAATGTGTTTTGGATGGTTTACACTATTAAAGGAGTCTACAAAATTATCTAGGAACCTTCTTAGTAAATTATGTTCTAAGTGGGATGAAAGGAGATGATGACATACCCCCTAGCATGGCCAATCACTTTCATGAAGAGATAGATTCTTCTTTGCAAGGTGAAGCAAAGCTCTTTTCTTTTAGGCCACAATGGAGTATCTTTAGTAGATTATGAATATTTAGGCATTCTATTAAGGGCCAAGTAATGTAGGTTTCTTCTAGACCTTGTATTAAGAGCGAAGTAATGTAGGGTTTTATAAACAATCTTTCTTAAGAAGGAGCATTATATGCGTCTACTTAAGTAACTCTTTGGTGTTTAATTATGTTAAATCAAGCTAGCTTAATAAGAAAAACATCCCACATGTGCCACATGGCAAGCTCTTTAATGGAGAGTTCTCTTACATAGGTAGTGACCATGTGTCATTATCCTATTGGAGAGGCTTTTCATAAAGTATCTTTTCACATGGCAACACGAGTGGTTCTTTTTGTGAGAGTGAGGATTGCCACATGTCAAACTCTTCTTCATCAAGGTAGCGTTTTTAAGGTTTTGGTGCATGTTAGCATTCTTGTATTTTAACCATTTTGGAGACTCTTTACTCTATAAATAGAGGTGTCTCCCCCATGTATTTCTCACTTTAAAAATCATAATGTTATGCTGCCAAAATTATTTTTTCGCCATACCTCTTCTCTTACTCACTTGCTAGAGCATCCCAAGAGGTCCCTCTTGTAACGTCCTAGTCTTAAATTACTTATTAAAATAAATAAAAACAAAAATAATAAAATAACCTTATTTATTATCAACAAGTTCCCAAAACGCGGGAAAAATTTAAATCCAAAGTTAATACGCCAATAATAAATAAATCGCGACGTTCAATTATTATAATCATAACTATTTATAAAACTATTACAAAAATAGTCCATGAAGCTTCTATGAAGAAAATTATTAAAACTCCCATAGTTGGCCCACTCTCCGTCTCTATGCATTTGCATGCCCACCTGCATCAACATCTACTCCTATGTAACAAGTTACATGATCATTGCCACACACACAGATAGGGTGAGCTCATTTAAATAAAACCAAACAAAATAATATTAAATACAACATCTCAACATTTTAAAACTCGGTTTAGTATTCTTCTCCCTTTTCCTTACTCCTCCATTTCCAGCAATTTCATTAGACGTCTATCATTTCTATACCCTTTAGGTGAGATCAATAATTGATCTTCGCTGCATGAGTGTCTACTCGCCCCTCCGACTACAGGCCACCATCTGATAGTTCACACGTGGGAAAAACTTTGCCACAGCATCTCACCGTGACACCAAGTGGAGCTCCCCAAAACAAACATAAGTTTGTAGTTGTTCCAGACTATCGAAACTCTATCAAAATGCATTGAAGAGGGTAATCATCCAAACCTTGTCGTACGAGCCACAACTCGCACACTCCACTGGACTTCCTAAACCACCAGGATACAACCTAGAGTGGTCACGTGTTACCCCAATACAAGATGCACTCGTAATTGGGCCCCCAGTCAAAGCATCGCATCATGAACATCCCTTAAAGCGTTGTAGAAACCTTTCCCCGCGCACCATCACTGAACCAAAACCGCCTGGTGCACATCTCACAACGCTAGACGGAATCTGCGTCTAGACCGCTTGGCGGGCATCACACATCGCCAGGCGCCAAGCGCCAAACAGGAGTGTTGCTGCATCGTCACCGCCTGGCGGACCCCAAGCTTGCCGCTAGGCGTCACGCTTCCTCTAGAGCCTTTGCAGCACGTCTTCCGCCTGGCGGACACAACACTACCGCCAGACGCCTCACGCGTTCCAGTACTACTGCTGCTTCAATTCTGCCTGGCGGAACCCACCCTGCCGCCAGGCGCCATCTTGTCCAACGGCCACTGCCACTGAGTTAATTGTCTATTGCTTGGCGGATTGCCTCGCGCCGCCAGGCTCATAATGCTACTGGTTTTTGGCACTTTAAACAGATCCCAAAGGATCCCAAAACATATAACTCAAGGAATTACGGCACAACACACTATAGATACGCATATAAATCACACCAAAATAGGGATCATTAGGTTTAACCCATTCTCCATAATTTACACATTGAGTCATACCCTAATGTTTTCAATATGGTATATATATATATATATATATATATATATATATATATATATATATATATACTGAGAAACTACACAAGCATGAAAATATTTGATCACAACCAATCCCAGGCATCACTCTCAATCACCCAAACATAATTACAACACTAACATGCATTTTACACTTTACCTAGCATTTTTTCTCAAATATTGGTACACAATCAAATTGACATAAATGTCTAATTCTACTTCACCCTCCATGCATTCCCAATTAACCCACACCAAATCAATTAACTAGTGATTACACAATGTCCTCATTCCAGCTTTCAAATAAATACAGTCTCTATTAATTCAACATACAACTTTATTTAGTTTAAAGCCTTTGTCCCAATTATTATTTTACACTCCCACATAAATCATTTATTCTGTTATGCCTGAGTTCTCTTCATCTCATTACCCCTCACTAAGTCCTACAATACATCGTAATTTATCCAAGACAACACCCAAACCACGAAAACACATAGAACCCCAAATGATCAACGAAAACTGAGGTACCGCCTGACGGCCACCCAGATACCGCCAAGCGGTGCTTGCCAACATGGTTTTTACTAGATTTGTTCTAGTTCAGCTCTGGTCCCCAATCACCCCAACTCACAGCACCCATATTCGTACTAACACAATTTCACTGGTACATACATTACAAAGTTCATGGTTCATTCAAATTAACATGAATTCTCTCAAACAGTGCATTAATCATATTCATCATTCAAGTTAAACTATTTCCAACCCCAAACACGAACCCAAAATCCCCCAATTTCATTCAAGAATTCAAGCATACAACATAACCATACTACACGCAGTCAACTATACTCATAAAAATTCACATACAAGCATATGCACATCGCTGCGACATCACATGCAACCCATGGATATCCAAAACAACCAAAATCGTGCAATCACGTTCATGTCACCTGGAGGATCATCCTCTGCCGCCAGGCGGTTCATGGAGAAACCCAAAAAATGGGTGCAAACGTATGTGTCGCCTAGCGGCTCATGAACTGCCACCAGGCGGTTTCTGGGAAAATTCAGAAACGCGAATAAGACGAGAGAAAACAGGTTCCACAATTCCATTATGAATCAGATCATACATTCATATCATAGCGAAATAAAAATAAGCAATACGAACTCCCCTAACCTGGATTCTTTGCTTAATTTGATAAATTCGCTATCTCCTTCTTGCTCTTCTACCAACTCAGACCCAAAACTTCACCAAAACTATCAATCTCGTGCACTGTTTCTGATATAATTTCAGCCTTGCCAAAACCTTTCCTTATACTCTAATTTTGCCTTTTAAATGGTGCTATTTCCCAAGGCTTGAACCCACAACTATGCAATTGCCAAGTCAATACCAAACCATCGTGCCAATTCATATTTCATGCCAACTAATATAATTCCAATATTATATTCTTAATTAACACGCACATTCATATTATTAAAACAATAAAAATTAAATAACACACAATTGGCATACTTAGGACTTGAACCCAAGTCCTTTCACACAATCAAGTACTTTTAACCATTTGAGCTAGTACTTTTCCAAGTCATACCAATCAGAATTTAATGCCATAAAGACTTCTACTACCCACATTTATTAATAATTATTTATTTAATTATTTAAATTTTGTGGGTCTTACACCTCTAGCACCCCATTCTCTAGAGTTGGTCTAACCTCTCTTAGAGCTCCACAAACAACCTTCATCCCACCATTAAATCACTAAAATCGAGAGCAATTTTCTCTCAACACCATGCTTCCGCAAATCCACCATCCACCATAGTCACCATTTTGAGCTTTGACCCAACCTAGCTTGAGGAGGAGGCTATCATTTGGTATCAAGAGCTTTGGTTCTACAAGAGATAAGTTTCGTGGTCCTTACCTATGTTATTGTTATTCTTTGTGTTGTGTTCATGTGTTTTTCTTTCTTGTCTTGTTTTCAAATCAGCTTTTCCATACAAAAATAGTGTTGGTAGTAATGTAGGCAGTTTTAAAAAAATTATTTCAGCTAGCTTAGTGGTCCACAAATTACGTTCTTTATATCAAAAGAAAGCCCTTTGAGTCTAGTATCCAACAAAAAAAAGAATGAACGCATTTGGAGTTTTGTGGAGAGAGTTAAGCGCAAAATAGTCACCAAAGGTCAAATTTGCCATATTTTGTGTTGTTTGTGTGCTTTTATGTTTTTTGAGTCTTGTCTCATGTTACCATTTGGTCATCTCATGTTTATTGGGTCAGTTTTATTTTCAAATCCATCCATGTTGTCTAGATTCATGTTTAGTCCTTTTAATGTCATTTTCTCCTCATTTTGAGCTTTCAAAAATCATAAAAATATATGTTCTTCTTTGTTTTCAAAACTGCACCATATACCACCTTTTGAGTGCTTTTTATTTGCATATTTGAGTTCATATTTGTCATTAGACCATTGGAAAATTCCTGGACTTAGGTTTCCTTTATGTTTGTTTGAGTTTCATGCCCTATTTTGATTCTAGTAGGTTTTTCTTCTATTTTGTGCTTCTTGAACCTTTAAGCTAACAAAAGTGTTTTAAAAATAAGATTTGGTATGGTAGTGGGGTGTGTCTTGTTGCTGGGAAAAGTCAAAAGAAAGAGACAAAAATATTGGGTACATGAAAAAGAAAGAAAAAATACAAAAGCAAAAGTAAAAGGTGAAAAGTAAAAGTAGAAAAGGAGACCACTACCACCAAAAGTCGTGTAAGCTTTATTATGTTGATTTGGTGGGTTGTTTTACTTTATATATGTGCTTTGTCCAGCAGCCAAGCTTTATGCATTTGATGCAAACAAAAGAGTGTTCATAATACACCTTTGGCTTAAGGCTTGCAAAAATAAAAAACACTAATTTCTACTCTAGTAATTTTTCTGTTTTTTGTGATCTATTCTAGAGTTTTTCTTTAGGTATTTATTTTGTGTGTCTAACCATTGTTCTTATCCTTTATTCTCTTCCTTGTCCCCTTCCTAACTCACAGTTTTGTCATCCTAAAATTCCTTTTGAAGAGCTTTGTTAATTTTTAGCCTTTATTTGTTTTATCCTTGGCATTCTACTCTCGGTTTTAGAATTGTAATGTGGTGTAGGAACTTTTGAGATTTGGCCAAGACTAGAAGAAGCCCTTGGAGGCATTGGAGACCTTTTTGGACCTCAAAGCTTGAGTTGGAGAGGAATACAAAACATCTTTGCTTGTATTGCAATGTTTGGATTTGTAATCTTGTATTTGTTTGGACTTGTAATTCATGGCCAAGTTAGGTGTCTTGGGGGATTCATAGGTACTCAATCTCATCTCCTAACTTGAACCTCTAATCTTTTATTAAATTCATTTTTAGTTGGTGAGGTTTGAAGGTTCCAAAGTGCCTTCTAACTCCACCATTAGGCCGTATAGTTTAGTTTAATTGCTTTCGTTAATTGCTTTCTTTTTATTTGTAGTTTAGTGTGAGTCTACTTGCTTTTCAAACCTAATTCCCTTTGAAAGGTTAGGTGTAAGAGGGCTTGAGGTAGCTTTGGCAAGGAAAGGCTTGGATATTAAGTAATCCTTAGTGATTCTCCTCCCTTTCCTAAAAGTGAATTCTAAGTTCTCTTACTTCTTAAAATCACTTAAGGAATTAGAACTTCAAATACAAGTTTGTTTCTTGCATTGCATATTTTTGAAAACTTTAAGATGTCTAGAGCTCCTTCCAAGGTTCCCTCTGACCAAATTGGTAGTGATTCTAGTGAAGTGTCTAATTTACAACATTTGGCAAAGGAACTAAAATCATTAAAAAAATTTCAAAAGCAAGAGTCAATTTTGAAAGAAACAGAAAGAGTTGAGAGAGATGAATATCTCACAACCTTGGAAGAAAAGCTTAGGATACTTAATGCAAAACACGCCAAAGTTCAAGAAGAGTTGAGACAAAGCAAAAGTATAAGCAACTCCAAAAGAAGCTCCCAACACAATACACAACTCACACACTATGAGGAAGATAGTAAAATTTTGAACAAATATTATCAACCTCCTCCACATAGAAAACCAAGAAGGGAGCGTGAACAAGAGCCTAGAGAAGTTAGGGTTGACCTTCCTCATTTCCATGCGAAAGAAAATGTAAAGGCATACTTAGATTGGGAGATGAAAATTGAGCAACTTTTTGAGTGCCATCAAGTGAGTGAGGAGAGAAAGTTTTCCCTAGCTAGCTTAAGCTTCGAAGGGAATGTCATGTATTGGTGGACTTCCCTAGTGAGAGAATAAAGACTATCCAACTCCCCCCAAGTAGAGTATTGGAATGACCTATAGAGTTCCCTAAGAAGAAGACACATACCTTCCTACTACAATAGGTAGTTTATGGATAAACTTTGAAGGCTCCAACAAAAGAATATAACTGTGGAAGAGTATAGGCAAAAGATGGAACTCTATATGATGAGGGCAAGCATTAGGGAAGGAAAGGAAACAACCATTTCAAGGGCATCCTCAGCAGCTACCCTAGCAACCTCCATCTGCTGCATTACAAGCTGCTATTGCTCAAGCGACGCTGCCTATCGCTGTATGGATGCTTCGTGTTGCTGCATCATAGTTGTACTTTGCTGTGTCATAGCAGCTACCATTGCTTCTATTGCCCTGGCGATATCTGGTACATCGCCTAGGGAGGATTGCGAAGTCCTACGAGGAGGTGCCATAGTCATTGGCATAGAGAAAACCATAAGTCACACTAGATAAGACACAAACTTAACTGAGAACACTCAGAATGACACAGAGAAAGCTAAGCAGACACCCAAGTCCATATACCTAAGGAATGACCGCTCTGATACCATAAATGTAACACCCCATTTAATTTATAATCATAATTAAAGGAAGCGTCACACAGAATAATACAGAAGCGCAGTCTTGGAGTTTAAACCTTACTCTTTACAATTATCCAAAGGAAATTCAAATGGGAAAAGGGCACGCCACGATGCTAATAACAAGTATAAGGATAAAACAACAATATTTGGAAATAAAGCCCAAGGGCAAGAAACACATGGGCCATAGCCCTAAAGAAGAGCCCAACTAACAGAATCCACCCCAAACAAGCTATGCAGCGGAACCATCACCTCCCTGTTGACCACGAGTGTTCCTCGCATCTGCTCATATCAACATGTTGATGATTATCGCAAAAGACAAAACCACACAGCAGAACATACACAAACAAAAGGGTAAGCTAGAGTAGAAAACAGTTTAACACACAGTTACATGTTATTTCACAGTCCACAAAATATATGTCACCCAAACATGTTATGACTTTTCAAGCAAGACACTAAGACTCAAACTTGACTCATCTGGATACATATAACTTAGTTGGATTCAACGGATGCTTGCACCTGTGGGGGATTTCCCTGCTCACCTCCGAGCTAAGTGTTACAATGTCTCAATACCCCACATACAAGGTTAGCCCTTAATGAGTTTCAGGGCTTCTGCTACTCTCACCACAAGAGTCTGTCTGCTCTATGTGAGACTAACTGACTCCTTAGAGCGTCAGGATGCAACCTTACCTTGAATCCTTACTAAATTATATGGATGGGGCACCACCATGAACTCCCACTAACAGGGGTCATGGAATTACGTCCCGACCAACTGAGGCATCACCCTGAAATCTCACCTAGAGATTCAAGGAATTACGTCCTAACCACACACAAATCAGATTTTCAGTAAACACATCAAATCCTTTATCATACCATAACCATGTCACTTTGATAACCAACCATTTCATGTTCAATTCATGCCAAGAATCATCCAAGTCCACCATCCACAAATCATACATCCTCTTACTCATGCATACTCATTCATCTCATACTTTGACAGGATAATAAAATCATACAGTAAATCACCAATCAATAACATGAGACAGAACAGGCACCAAACAAACACTTGCGTCAGTCTCGCTCAAGCCAGGAACCCTCGCTTAGGCGAAAAGGTTCTTTTTCTCAAGCGACGGGCTTTTGCTTAGGCGAGACGACCAACAATGAGGGTTACTGATCACGCGAGTTCTCGCTTAGGCGAGCCCTCCTCGCTTGAGCGAGGCCACCCCTCGCCCAAAGGTAAGGTTCCTCGCCTGGGCTGAAAAACTGTAGCGACGTGCCAAGGTCTCTACGCGTTCTCGCTTAGGCGAGCCTCTCTCGCCTGAGCGAGATGTCACCTCGCTCAAACGAGAGCTCTCCGTCTAAGCGAGAGCTCGAATGTGAACCTGGCCTGTCTTTCCAAGTCTCGCTTGGGCGAGAGCATCGATTTCGTGTCACTGTTTCCCTGCAACAGTCATACACACGAATCCAACCCAGCATACCAAAACATTTAATGCATCCACAATATCACACCAATCATAAAATAAAAAATGACCGCAGAACAACCAAAAATCAAAATACACGAGCAAGCCCTAGCTTCCCTTACCTGGAAAGAGTTAGCAAACTGCTTTGACATCTAAGCCCACAACCACAACAGCTCCAAGAGCAAGTTTAAGAGTGGGTTTACTACTGTGAACCCCAACATAACCACGAAAAACAACTTAGGAGGGAAGAGTATGGTTCAAGAACTAACTTAGGTGAAGAGAGAACAGATTTGAACTAGCTTGAATGTGACGGAGGGACAAACCCTAGTAGAGGTTCGAAGCTGCTCAAGAAAGGAGTAGGGAAGATCTTTTTTTTCTGAAATGAGATGGATGAGTGGGGTTAGGTCAGATTAGGATGTTTGGCTCCCTATGAGCCAGTCCTAGGCCCAACTCATAAGGGACATCCCTTAAAAATAAAGGAAAAAAAGTATGTGGGCCTTACAACATCGGGATAATTTTGAAATGTTCTGAGTGAGAAACCTATAATATTTTATCAAAGTTTTCTTATGTGAATAAATTAGAAAAACATGATTTACTTATTTATTTGCGTTTATTTTCTAAAAGAAAGATTTATTCTATTTTTAATAGTTATTACTTTTTATTTCAAAACCTAAAAGTCTTGAACGTGTATTTTTATTATAGATTAATGTTCAACTAACTGACACTTGCTGCTTCTGTGAGAATAAATAATTTGATTGGTCAAGATGTTCTTTTGTCTCCTTTGAACAACGCACAGCTTGTTTTTTTTAGTTAATAAAATTATAGTTATCAAGGTTCTTCAGTCAAAATCATCCTCTGTATAATAAAATATGATATTTACTTAAAAATAAGTGACATGTTTAATTACATATTTCCTTTCGTTATTTGTTGATATTTTTCAGAATATTTCTTTATATTATTATTTTATCTAACTAAGACATTAATGTGTATATATTTTTAGTTTATTAACTTATTTTCTTTTGTTTAACTTTTTTTTATTTGGAAATTTTTTAATTCATATATCTGTAAACATTTCTTATTTTGTTCATCTCTACTATTTTGGATATTATTTACTATTTTTTGTGCGCATCAGAGTTCCAACGGTATATATATATATATATATATATATATATATATATATATATATATATATATATATATATATATATAGATATATGGTGATGTATAACTTTATAATTGTATCATGTTAAATAAGTTTTAACATAACTTTTTCCTCTTTACATACAATAGGAACAGTTCCATATTTCTCTGCACAATCTACTTCTTAACCAATCAAATTCATTACGAATGGAGTTTTTGTCGTTATGTGACATTCGGATATTTTCAAGAATTAGACTGAAATATGAATGGTGGTGTAAAGATATCAATAATTTTTATTAGACTAATAATATAACACGGGTAAGGCTTATGGTTAAGCACGTACACAACGAACCCAACACATTATATTCACTTTAAAAATAATTGTTGTGTTGTGGTGCTTCTATCTTTTTGTTGAAGGCATGTATAGACAATCAAATACTTGGATATTTGTAATAGCAATCTTGTTATTAAGATGGAAAATAAGGGATGACACAATAATAAGATGTAGAAATTAACTCTTAGTAGAATATTAATATAGTAATGAAGTTTTTAAAAAATAATGTACATAAATTGTGTACAAGGGTTGGAGTGCTCCAAGTACTCCTATTTAAATACATATTTATATTTACCGATAAAAAAAAAAGTTTATTATAACATTCACACGTAACATGTTTAACCATGTTTTTTTTAATCAAGAGTTAAATATTAGTTCTTGAACTTTTATGTGAAATTGAACTTTTTTTGAAATTTGTTTCATACAAATATTTAAATTGTTTATATTGTTTGACACGTTACTATTTCAATATTAGCGAACAAATTCAACTGATAGCTAAAATAAAAAATTAACATAATCAGATTAAAATGACTATATTTATTCATTTTTATTTAAAGTTTAAAAAACAAAATTTACCCATAATTTTAAACAAGGACCAATTTCAATTTTTTTTCAAAGTTCGGAACTAAAAACATATATAAACTTTTAAATAATGAATTATCACTAATTTAGAATACGCAAAAAACAAATACTCAAACAAAATTTCATCACTAATTACATGATTACAGTTTCTGAGATGAAGACGTAATAAATTTGTAGGGAAGATAGAAATAATAGAAAGAAAGAAGTAGACTGA
>Ga0214544_1003595_pt1 | contig 31892 bp, 28 predicted proteins | sample CNSS3metaG_FD_160074 | JGI IMG/M metagenome (GOLD analysis project Ga0214544, IMG submission 160074) | Root nodule microbial communities from cowpea collected in UCLA plant growth center, Los Angeles, California, USA - CNSS3 | ecosystem: Host-associated > Plants > Roots > Nodule | place: USA...
AACCCCCTGCCTCACTTTCCCCCTTTTCTCTCTTCACTTTCTCTCTCTAACTGACATTTAATTTCATTTTGGTTTCTCTTTCCGCTGCACGTGTGAACTAACCATTTCGTAATTAAAATTTAAAAAAAATCGTTGTCACGTCACCTTTGTCAACTACTTGTCAAAAACTTTTGTTGAAATATCATTATCCTAAAAGATAAGACAGTCTCTATCATCTTTATTTTTTGTCCTTCGTGTTGGTCCAAATTGTTTCTTTCCATTATTGTTTCATTGGTGGTGTTTTACTATAGTACTATATTTTTTATTTCTCACGTTTTTTTCTAAATAAGTTATGGTGTATTCGATGAATTTAGCCTTTCTTATAAGTATTTTTAAAATTGGATATTTTAAAGAAAATCTAAAAAAAATTAAGTTGTTTTATGTTGATTAGGACCTGTTTTATGTTTTTCTTTCATGATTTAATTTTAATAAATTGGAGTTTGTCTGAAAATTGTTTTATGTTTTATTTTATTAAAATAGTCTTTAGATAGTCTGAAACGACTGCACGATTTTAATTGATTAAGGTAATCATTTTAATCTATTACGATTATTTAAAAGCATGAGTAACATTATGTTGTCTGTTTCAATAGGTTAAAACAAGTTTTAAATAAATTAAAATCACTTAAGTTACGTAAAGGATTTGAACTTTTTTTGTTTTAATATATTAAAACGATAAGTTAATAAATTCATTTTACAATTAATTGAAATTAACATATTAAAATTCAATTTGAATTTATTAAACAAGACAAATTGAGAGAGTTTATGAAATCTTTGATAATATTGAGGGAGTTAAAAGAAAGCCGAAAATTCTTCTTGAAACCTTTTTTTTTTTAATTTATGTAAATATTGTGTTTGATGATTGGGTTTCATGATTCCATTCAAAGAAAAAACACCAAACATTATTCTTTTAATTCCAACTCTAACATTCACACCTTATGTAACAAGCCCTAATGTCTTAGCAGTAAGTCTAAACTTTAATAAGAATCCTAATGTCTTGCACCTTTCCTTATTAAGAATTCGCATTAATGATCAAAATTCTAATATTAGGAATGACCAATGATGTATTCTATGTCTAGATGCACAATCAATTAGTTGTATGTTTTAGTCTAGGTTCTAATATTGTCCAATGATTAGATACCCACAAATATGCAATAAATAATTATCATGCAAAGCAAAAATAAAACACAAGAGTGGTGGAAAAGAATTATATTGATTAATGAAATTCACAGAGAATTAAGAATACATTACACCCAACCCCCATGAATGGGGGAGTTAGTCACTCTTAGGCATACTGAATACTAGATTGATGTTGAAATTAAATGTCTCCATCCTTCAAAATGTCCTTCTACCTTTAAATGTAGAGATATCAAGTTTCTTTCTCTCCAAGTGAGTATTTGACCCATGTCAAGCCCTTTATTAATAGACTTTCATGGACTTGATTTTGTACTTGAATAAATTGTAATAAATAATCCTTGAGATATATCTTTTAATCTTTGAAGATTCCATATCTTTGCTATATTCCTTAAATCTTATCATTTGTAATTTGAATAACTAACTTTGTGGATATATGATATTGTTGATAATATTTGACTAGTCAATATTCCACTTATTGTATTGATAATATTTGACTAGTCAATATTTCACTTATTGTATTGATAATATTTGACTAGTCAATATTTCACTTATTCTGTTGATAATTTTCACAAATCTTTGAGATTTCCAATTATTTGCAAAATATATTCCAAACTTTTATCTTTTCCATTTTTATTCATAAAATCTGAAATATCAAATAAAATCCAAAAATAAAATAAGAATAAAATATAAAAATAACTAAAATAAAAACATGAGAATGTCAATTATCAAAATACCCAAAACTTAAAATTTGTCAAGTCGTCATGGAAGCTTAAAATTTTTTAATTTGGAAAACTCTCAAATATCAAATATTGTCTTTATCCTTTCTAACCAATTATGTGATTTCATTAACAAGAAAATTTGGCTGGTAAATGGCATAGGCTAAAGGCTTATCTAGGTGGTGATTGTGAAAGATTCCCACAACTACTAGTTTGAAGGATCCATAAACGAAAAAGGCATTGAGCTAATGACGTTAAACAAATTGGGAGGCACAACAAGTTGTTGATAATGAGCATTATACTTTGTTAAGTATGCATTAGGTAGTTTATTTTCATCATTCATGCATGTTGATAGTTTTTGGGAATATTTTGAGTTTGAGTTTATGATTTGAAGCAGAGGAGTAATAAATTGGAATGAATAATAGAAATATCTGTCATTATGCTCAAGCACTAAATATTAGCGCTTAAGCCACAATATGTTGTTTTTCAAATAAAAAGTCTAAGTTTTAAATTTGGAAGCTTATAACTGACAAAAAGTGAGGAAAGAGCATTCATTCCCACTAACTCCACTACTCCACTACTTCCTCAACTTCTCACTCTCAAAACTCATCCCTAAACAAATCTTCAACTTCTTTTAGCCAAAAAGCTTAGGTAAGTGTCTCAATCAAAGTTGTGCATTCTTTATATCTCGTTTTAGGGTTCACTCAAGCATCCATGCTCATGGGTTGAAGAACTAAATGGGAATTTTTTGATCAAATGACTATAAGAAGTGATTTTCGAACATCCATGAGTAAACATAGGTTGCATTTGCATTCAAACTTGAGTCTAATATTAAAAAGGGAAAATGTTTTATTTTTATACATTCATGTTCATCCCTTCGAGCAAAAGTGTTGATTATGGGATGAGAAGTTGCTATATAGTGATTGTCATTCTTTTCTTACATTTCAATCTCTGGAATTCTTTGGGGTTAAATAGGGGATGTTATGTGTGTTAACTAAAATCAGTTCACTCATTCCTCTGTTTTCTAATTGATTAGGGTTTATTATTTTGTAGATGTTACCAAATAGGAAACAATGCATGAGATTCCACCATCCACAAAGGGAAAGTTCAAAACAATAGTGAAAAGGAGAACAAAACAAAGCCTTGTCATAGTCAACTTAGAATCATCAATTGGCACTAATCATCAACATGCATCTCAACCTGCATCTCAAACTACACCTCAACAAACACCTCAACCCCTCTAAGAAATGTGCCTGGTTACGAAGAAAGAACAAAGAGGCATGATACATTTCTCTTCATGATTGGAGCCAAACAAGCAAGGTTTGCTCAATTAGAAGATAGGTTCTTTCTGCCTGAAAGAAAAGTGGAACTACTTATGGGAGAATATGAAGAATTCATAGGGGTTATAGAAAATAGGCATTGGAAAAAGTTGACAACACCAAAACCAACCTTTAATGAACTAATTGTGCGTGAGTTCTATGCTAATTCCTATCTAGTAAAAAGAAGTGATGAGAAGGGGAGATCTTCTTGGGTGAAGGGCACCCAAATCAATTATGACAGAGATACCTTAAGGGAATTTTTTTAACTAATTGGGAATATGTTTGAAGATAAAAAGGAACTATTCAAGGACTTAATGATGGGTGTAAGACCTAAACAACTAACTACTGAACTATGTGTGGCTAAGAGGAATTTTAGGTTAGGAAGGTATGGACAATGTCAAAGAATTCCCAAGGCCAACATGAAGAACATAACGCAAATATGGGTCACCTTTCTATTCTCCAGTGGGACCCCAAACTTGTATATGTCTGGACTAACTATGAACCAAGCCTAGCTTATATACTATATCATGATGGGATATATGTTGGACAAAGCATATATTATAATAGAGGACATTTCAAGGTTACCCTTTTTAAAACAACAAGAAGGACTATAAAGCCATTGCCTTTTCCAAGTTTGATCACCCAAATTTGCAAGTCCCAAGGAGTTATGATCCCCAGCCACCTCAAGAAGAAACTAAGGATGTTAATCACTAAAACTTCCACTTTAGCCAATTACACTAACGAGCTAGAAAATGTGCAAGGGCCAACTCTTGATCCTCAACCCACTATAAGAGGAAGGAACCAATACCAACAATTCAAGTAGTACCAAGAAGCCATTTAATCCTTGATAGCAAGAAGCAACAACAATAGGCTGCCACATAGAGGTCACACATCCTTTTTCATGAAATTTTATATAACTTTACATTGCAACAACAGCGGAACCAACTGATAAGTCATTATTTTTCCTTATTCCATTGCCCTTTTATGCCCATCTTGATTCTTGTTTATTGCTTAATTGTCTTTTGTTAGTGCATTTTCCTCAATTAGGCTTCATTGGGCAATTTTTCTGAATTTTGAGTAATTTGACATTAATTGGTCTAATTTTTGTTTCTAATTGTTTTAGGTACTTTGTGGAGCAAATTTTAAAGCTTGGGCACTAATTTTAAGATGAAGAGACGGTTGCCACATCATTGCCATGTCTACGCATAGCCTGTCCATGTCACCAGGCCAGCATTTTCAACCAATAGTGACATTTTTGTAATTCTGCTGACCAAAATGGCAATTTTGTAATTTTGCAACCCTGAGTGGCATTTTTGTAAATATGAGTGGCAAAATTGAGGGGAACACGTTTTAAAGGGTTTTAGAAGGTTTTAGGAAGGTTTTTTAGACTCTCTATTCTTCCCCAATCTGATTTTACGTTTTAGAGAGCACTTATTGTTAAGCTTTTCACATTTTCTTTATTCTTCCACAAATTGGAGTTGATAGTAGCATTTTATGCACATTCTCTCTTTTATTGAATTTTCAGTCTTCTTTTCTTCCTCTTGATGACGCATTTCAGTTCGGGTTTGATTGTTGATTCAAAATCCATGGGCAACTAATTTTCGTATGCATTGATTCCTTGCAGATAATGAAATGAAACCTTGATATTAGTGTTTAGTTCGGTTAGGTTTTGTTATTTCTTCGTTTTGGATTTGTGTTTGTGTTTTAATTGCAGAACTCAACTTGTTTATGCTTAAATTTCAGAATGGGTAATTCGTTCTCGTTGATTGAGTTCATGCTTAATGAACTGTGACAAATTTATGAACGTGTGCACTGCTTAATTGCATATTGAAGTCGTGGTTAACTCTCACTTAGTTGGTTAATAGTGAGTTCCATGAGGGATAACAGGCTGGCTTAGTTTGTAATCTGGGATGGGTGGAGTTTCATTCGAAGCAAGGAATCAATGTCGTTTTCTACTATTTAATCAAATTTGCAATAACGTTTTAATCTTGTGTTGAATTTCTAAAACTTCTAACCCCCCCCCCTTTGTGTTGAATTGCAATCTAGTAAAGCTTTGAATGAAATGTTTGGTTATTGAGAGATGATCTTGGTTTAACTACTTATTATTACATTTAACTGTTCTATTTGGTCAAGTATGACCTCAATCATCAACCCTACACTGTATTACCCAAAGGAATTCAGACAACAGATGGCATGGCCTAGGGACAGTCCTTTTTAGAGGGAGAGTCCAGTGTAGCAATAGCGGTAGGAGAACAACCATAACAACATTAGTAGCCACCAGAAAACCCGGGACCAACACCATAATAGTCACAACAAAACACCTCTTTAAAACACACTCAATATGACCTTGCTATAGAAGAGGAAATTCCCTCAAGTTATGGAAAAATTGAGGGAAGAATTGATAATGAAGAAGGAAAGTAAGAGTACTCTGAACTAAAGGACTTGTTCGATTTTGAAGGAGCAACATCTGGATCTTTTAAGGAGAGAGGAGTCAAATGAAGACATCCCACAAAAATAAAGTTTTTCTTTTGCACTTTTTAAATTTCAGCACTTTAATATCCTATTCTAGTTTATATATTCCTTTATTAGATTCATACTTTTGGTGTTAGACAAATTATTTGTAAATATTTTATAAGGAAAGCATTATTTTTTTAATCGGTTGGAAAAATAAGTAAAAGTGAGACAATCTTGATCTAGAATTGATTTTGAGGTTAGGAGTGTAAGGAAGGAAAGATGAGTGACCCTGAATGATTAAAAAGAGCAAATTCTTTTAGCAAAGGTAATTCATAGCTGAAAATTAACACAAAAATGTGAACCTAAAAATTAAGAAAAAATAGCTAAACACTATGAGATGAGATGAGTGAGGCACCTTGTGCTAAGCTAATTCATTCATTTTGTGTCAATTGTTTACTATGTGTTGCACACTAGGAGGTGAGGACATGATCAAGGCACTTTTTTTCTTAGATAAATTTGAGCTTGAGTTGAAATAACCACCCTAAATTTGATTGAAATATCATATTTGAACTTCAAGCCTTGCAAACACACATCCTAGTCTGGAAAATGTTTATATACTCCCTTTCTAACTTATGAGAAAGATGGAACAACATGTGTGTGAGTTAAAAAGAGATTGAATGGAAAAGGACAATCATTGAGAAGCATAAAAATAGAAAAGTTTAGTAAAAAGGACTAAGTGAAAAACTTGACATACCACAAATAGCAAATTGGATTGATCATGAAAAAAAGGTGTGGAGACTATCCAAGGTTATGAAAAATTGAGCAAACAAAAAATGAAAAAGGGAATTAGGAAACTTGATGTTTTACCCACTTTTACTAAAAAAATTGGATATAAACATGTCTGGTGATTTAATGCAACTTTTGCATGAATTGCTATAATTTAGAATGAAACAGAGTCAAGCACTTTGAGCCTCAATCGCATAGCTTGGGTGCTGAAATGCAGTTTCACCATGAAGCAACCTAAATCAATGTTTTGGAGTTTAACCATGGAGGAAACCCACCCACGAACGAAATATTTTCGGTTGGACATCATAAAAATAGTCTGAGTTATGAGGAAACCCTTCATCAAAGGAAAACTCACAAGTTGGCCACCATGTTTGGAGTTGCAACCAAGATCAGAAACTCTATAAATACAAAGTAAACCCCCCTTGTTTTCATATTGAGATTCTTAGACATCTCTCTAGGACTTTTCTTCTACTTTCACCTATAATATTTCTTCAACTAGAGAGAGACATGGGGAAAGGTGTAAGACCCGAGAAAAATTAAATATAAATAAATATTTAATTATAAGTAGTTGCGGATTGGAGATACATTTAAAATAATTAAATTGACCAATCATAAAAAGGAGCGTTGGTAACTCGAGTGGTGTTGAGTGAATTTGGGTTTGAGTCCTGCATATGTAAATGTGATGTGCCCTAATATTTTTTTATGTGCATGAAATAGCATGAAACATTGATTGGTTGGTTCGTTGTGCATATGCTTGGTAATTGAATGGAACTGAGTTCAAATCTTGCTTAGCGCTAAATAGTTCCTTTCCAGTTTTATTACTTTTGCTAAGTGATGGAAAGCCAAGAAACCCTAAAACTTCTCTAAGAAATCAGAAAGGTAGAAGAGTGGTAGTTAAAGTGCACTAAACTCCAAGTAAATGGCACTTGAATGACCATTAACTATTTTTGGTTGATTTTTATTTTTTTTATTTAATTCTATTTTTTTGGACTAAAAATTGAGTGGAGAAAGAGTCTAGTGAAGGGAAAACATAGCGGCAAACTTGTGGCAGTAGAGAGGGTTTAGGGAGATCAAAATTTCATGACCCAAAGAGTGCAAAGAGGGTTAGTGAGGGTTCTTGGTGATAAAGGTAAAGGTGGGATCAATTTTGGATAAAGAAGGAGGTTAGGAGCGCAATTGGAGCAGGAAATCCAAGAAAGAGGAGTTGTCCTATGTGTTCTTTGATAATATTTGATGTTCTGCGATGTTCTAGAAAAAACATGTGCGCCTCTTTTCCCTATTTTTTTCATGTTGTTTTAGAAGCTTTTGGTACGAAGAACCGCCTGGCGACAATGAAGGCCTACCAGACGACACAAACTCGTTGGTTTAATTTTTGTGTTTGCATGAGATTTTGTGCAACCTTTGGATTTATATGGGTTCTTGTACTCTTGATAACGACTTATATATATATATATATATATATATATATATATATATATATATATATATGGTGTGGAATGTCTATGCGGTGACTATAATTGATTGAACTGTTGCATGAATTGTTATGAGGGTTCATGTGGGATTGAGGATGAGTTGAAGCATGAATTTTGTAAGACCCGAGAAATTTAATTAATTAATTAATTAATTAATTAACAAATACAGGTAGTGGGAACCTTTATGACATTTAATGCTAGGAATTATGATGTGGAGTAATATCAGCTCAAATGGTTGAGAGTACTTGATTGTGTTGAGAGGACTTGGGATCAGGTTTTGTGTATGCCATTTATGTGTTAAATTAATTATTTTATTCTTTTGAGAATATGTATGATCTTGGTGCATGATAATATAATCCTAGATGCGTAGGAATTATAACGAAACATGAATTGGTTGAATGATTATGCTGATGACAAATTTGAGTAGGTGAAGAGTTGGAAGTAGGTTCTACGAATTTGGATACAAACAAAGAGGTTAATGAGACTTAATTAGACTTTAAGGACAAAATTAAGTAAGAGATATTAATTAATTTCGTTTTAATTTAATAAAATTAGTTTTAGGGTTGAAAAGTGAGGAGAATCAAGTGAATTTTCGTGTGGCTGCAACCTAGGGAGTTTAGAACCCTAAAGAGAGGAGTGAGGAGAGTGTTAAAGGGTTGGGAGAAGGTCTCAAGGTTGGAGATTCAAAGGAAGGACGATTTGGAGCAAAAAGAAAGTTTAGAAACACTTTTGGAGCGAGGAATCCAGGTTAGGGGAGTTGCTATTTCTTGTTTTAATGATATTATATGCAATAATTTTATCATTTAACCTCTTGATGTTTGTTGAATATGCTTGTGGTTTTTGTTGTATTGTTCTCTTTGTAACCCTATCACTACTATGATTATTATGATTTTTCCTTTTGGCTTGATGTGATGTTTATAGTTTTTCTCCAAAAATACAACACAATTATTATTATTATTATTATTTATTATTATTATTATTATTATTATTATTATTACTAATACTATTATTATTCTTATTATTATTATTATTATTATTTATTTTTTATTTTAATATTACTATTAGTATTATTAATATTAATATTATTTTGCTATTATTATTATCATTATTTTTATGATTATTATTACTATTATTATTATTATAATAATAATAATTATTGTTAATTTTATTTTATTTTACATTTATTATTATTATTATTATTATTATTATTTCATTATTATTATTATTATTTCATTATTACTATTATTATTATTTTATTCTACTATTATTATTATTATTATTTATTTTTATTTTTATTATTTTTATTATTATAATTATAATTATAATTATAATTATTAGTATTATTATTTCTATTATTATTATTATTATTATTTATTTTTATTATTATTATCATTATTTTTATTTAATTGTACTATTATTATTGCTATTACTATTACTATTATTTTTATTATTTTTATTTTTATTTTTATTATTATTACTATTATTATTATTTTATTATTATTTTATTTTATTTTATTTTACTATTATTATATTATTATTGTTATTATTATCATTATTTATTTTATTTGTAATTTTATTATCGTTATTATTTTTTATTATTATTGTTTTATTTTATTATTATTATTATTTTCTTTATTATTGTTTTTGTATTTATTGTTTTTCTTTTTATTATTATTATTATTATTGTTGTTGTTGTTATTATTATTGTTTTTATTATTATTATTATTATTATTATTATTATTATTATTATTATTATTATTATTATTGCTATTTTATTGTTTGTGCAATATTTTGGGGCAATGGTTGTGTGAATTTAGTGTGATTCTCCTGGATGTATGAAAGCAATGATAAGGTTGTGTTTTATGTATGACCATGTGATATTGTGTACCTGAGTTCAACTTAAGGATATGAAAGTATATTTACTTGTAATTGATGCATTTTTGCGTGAATTGAGTGTCGTGTGTAATTGGTTCGTTGGAATCTATTCTAGAGTGCCAAAAACAAGTAAATTACTAGTTACTGGTCTGGCGTTGGCAGAATGGTGTAAATCTCCACGAGATAGGACATAAAGTGAACTCTAGAGCAAAATCTGAGAGTTAGCGCTTGGCGACGTAAGTGGTCCCGCCATGCGGTGTGTTGTAGAACTGGGCCTGGACCAAAATCCAATGGGTTGGCGCCCGACGGTGCCAAGTGTCTTCCCAGGTGATTTGGAACCAATTTTCACCAAGCGATGCAAACGAGGCGCAAGGTGGTTCCAGACGCTGAATTGGACTGCGAGGAGGATTCTACACAGCTCTGGATGGAGGTTTGGATCTGACGCTTCGTTCGGGGCCCAATTACGAGTGTAACTTGTATCGGGGTAACATGTGTTCACTTGAGGTTGTAGCCTGGTGGTTTTGGAAATCTAGTGGAGTGTGTGAGATCGTGGCTCGTACGAATGTGTTCCGGAAGATTTTCCTCCTCTGTGTTATCCGATGAGTTTAGTAGTCTTGGTGTTGCGGATTGTGGTCGTGACAAGATTATTCCTAGTTATGGACTATAGGTGGTGACCTGTAGTTAGAGGGGCGAGTAGACACTTGTGGCAGCAAGGATCGATCAAAGTAATCATCAAAGGGTGTAGAATCAAGAGCCGTTAAGAGGAAATGATGAAGTTTGGGGTATGAGACTTGAGGGTTATTAGAAGTGTTTGAATTATTGAATTATTATTTATCATATTGTGTAATGCATTTTTATCCTGTTAAGTTCACCCTATCTATTTGTGATTGGCGATGATCATGTAACTCATTACATGGGAGCAGTTGATGTTGCAGGAGATGTTGGTGAGACTTAGCGTCGAAGTAGGGAAACTTGGGGGATTTATTTCTATAGTTATTTTTATTACGTTGTAATCTGGATTTGAATTTGGATATGTAAGGTTGAATTAAATTTTATGTTTTAAACATTTTGGCAATTATAATAAAGTTTTTATTTCTTGCATTTTCGGAAAGGTGTTGAATAAATGTTATCTTTTAAATTATTTATTAATAAATCTATTTGAATCAGTAATATCCGGTCGTGGTGTTACAAATTCAGTGTGCGAATTGTGTGACATTATGTGAAATTGAGTCTATATTGGTCATATGTTTACTCTGAGAGCATTATTATGTACATGTATGTGGAATTGGATGAATGGAAGAATGTTTTGAGGGTTTTAGGGTTTTCACGCAAGTGTAAGAAAATCTGGGTTTTCCCTAGCAATTGATGCACCATTTGGGAGTACATGCTTGCTACCAAGCAATAGCCAATGTCTGTCAATTTATTTTGTTGGTTGTGTTTGGTTGTGAGTTGGGGTTTTGTGGGGGTTTATTCTGAATCATGAAAATAGTATGATGATATAATATGCAAGTTTATATAGTGGGGTGTTTAATGCATGAATTATAAACATGTAATAACAATAGACTTGAATTAGTTTGAGTTATGTGAAACAAAGGATTAGAACAAGTGCTGGTTGATATGATTGTATAAATTGCATAAATTAGAAGTCATAAAAGGTTGGTTTTGAAGTCTTCAAAATGCATTAATAATCTCTTATTAATTTCAAGTAGCTACTAATGTTAGTCTATGTATGGGCACATGATTATGTAGACTATTAAATATTAGTTTTGGTGTGAAGCATTGCAATGAAGGGATTCTTATAGGTATTGTTGAGGTTTTGTATGATTATATGCATGAATTTGGCTGTTGCCTTATAGATTCATATGTGCAATGTGCGTTCTTGGCCAAACTTAAGTGATGATATGATTTCAGATTATGAATGCATGAGTGCTTATGCATGATTGGTGCATATGAATTGTGGTGATGTGTTTTGAGGTATATTGAATTGTAAAAAAAAGTTGGTATTTTAAACATGTGCCTATGATCATTGGTGTGGTAAAAACATGGAACCTGTAGTGATTAAACCAATAAAATCGCGTACTGATGTAGCGCTTGACGGTGCGGATTGGACCGCAGGCGATAGCTACCAACAAGGGTATCCTGCAGCTTGTGGCACCCAACAATGGGTTAAGACCTCTAAGCGGTCTGTGTTTTGACTTTGCCTGGCGACGCTTAGGCTGCCCTAGGCGATAGCGTAGTGGCAATGTGCGTTGGGTTTTACTTAAGGAACTTATTTTGAATAAATTGTGTAATTTCCTTTTAAGTTGTTTTTCTTAGATTTTGAATTTGTAATAATTTAATTGTGAAGTATGGATTTGGTTTTTGGCGTGATAATGAATTTTTAAATTTTCCCTCATTTTTTGGAATTATATTTAAGTTTTAATTTATTTTAAATTATATTTTTCTTTTATTAAGTAATATCCCACTAGGGTGTTACAAAAGGCAACAACTCTTAGGATTGAATGTTAGAACCAACATGAGTTGTTGAACTTCCTAGTGTTGGGATTGGATGTGGCCCTTTGAACTTTTGTACTGGTACTGTTGTACTATTTTATTCAAGTGTTCTTTCATATGTTAGTGATTTAATTCGCATTGCATCGCATGATGAACTGATCACACGTCTACTACATTGAACTTGAATTAGACAAAAGCTAGTTTAAGTTATAGATCAAATTAGATAATCTAGTCTTGTTAGGTGGAAGATATGCACCTAATGCTTTAGCTAGTGATTATGTCTTAATCATTAATGCAAAGGGTCCATTCATTAAGAGTGGATAAGTCGCACTGAGTTTGAATAACTTTAGGTCCTTGGCGACAAACATGGGTTTAAGATTACATTAGTATTCTTCCAAGAACAATGAATGAACCTGCATAATTAAATAAAATATTGACCATGGTTAAGAAAATAGTAATGAAATATAAACCCAACACGCTTAATCTCATCGAGTTATTCATTTTAACTTTGAATTTTGGATCATCACTTTTATTCATAACCAATCTGTTTTAATCATAAATCCAAATTAAGTTATTGTTCTTGATAAAGATTGACTAAATATGTATGGATACGACACTTGGTACTACAATTGAACTAGTGCACTTGCTTTATTAAGAGGTCATCTTACTACACCATGTAAAGATAGTGGAAAGGGTCTTATCATTTTTGCTTCCTCCAACACTTTAGTAGGTTTCATGGAGGAGCAAACAAAGGTGAACTCCTTGATGTGTTTGTATGGATTCTCATCAGCCAACCCGTAGTATTTTGGCAAAAGTTTTATCAAGCCAACCTTCAAGTCAAAATTGTGCATCTCCAGTACCTTTGGTAGCTAGATGCACAACGACTGGCAATTGATCCTTAGTCCGTAGCTCTTTGAATGTTCTTTCCTGCTGACCATCCATATTCTCACACATAGGGACTATACCAGAAAGAAAATATAAAACTGATAAAGCAACATATTTACATATTTTACAAATCATTATAGAAAAGAAAATAAGAAACAAAATGCTCAAAATATGATTCCAAAGCTAACTATACAAACTAAATACTTAAATCGCCATCTCCCCAAGTATGGCGCCAATTTGTTGGTAGCCTTTTAGTCCTATTAGGCAAAAAAAAAAAATCCAAGTTTCTCCTTCTAACATAGTTAAGGAAATGACTCGAGAGCAATCCAAGGAGATAGCTGAATTTAAGTTCTAATTTGTATCTTATCCTTGCTAAAATTAAATTCAATGTAAACATGTTGTGAAAGATGTTGCTAGAATGATAAAATGATGTAGTCTTAGTTGTTTCACCAGGTTGGAAAAATTATTTATCATAATTCGCTATAACTTGTAGATTGAGGTTTATGCATAAATTTGATTATATTTCGATTATGACCATTTTTTGTTGTTCTCCGGATACACACTAGATTGTGATCATGTGATCACTTTCATTTCGTAAACTTCGGAGAGCAATGTGAAATGTTGTTGAAATTTTGTCAAATTTATGGTGTTTGACTTCTTCGTATATATGTTAGGAAATTATGAAAAATATTTTTTTCGAATGGGTAGGGCATCACCTTAAGAGAGCTAAAAGTTTGAGATTGATGGAGTTTTTAATGAACATATTATGGATCGAGGTTGAATGAATGAGTGACGCATTAGTGAAGAGTATGAAAAATGGGATTTATGAGATTTTGCAATATGCTCAAGAACACGCAATCTCTGTTAACGTGACATGTTTTTGTCCCTATGTTCGTTGTCTTAATCAAATACATCAAGGCTTGGACATAATGTGTGATCATATATTCATCTTCAGTATATTGAGGAGTTATACAATTTTGACTCGATATGGAGAAGTATTACACAAGCTTAAAACGTCACGAGGAATAATTTATGTACACGAATGGATGAGTGATCATTTAGAAGACATGGTACGTGATGTTAGTGAAGAAAATTTTGGAAGAGCTTATTTATATGATTCTCTTAATTCCGACTCAAAGGAAGAGTTGTACCTAGAATACACTAACTTTACACGACTATCAGCAACTTTGACATTGTTCAGTTTAAAAGCAAGGAATGGATGGACCAATAAAAGTTTCATAGAATTGTTGGAGTTGTTGAAGCATATGCTTCCATAAAATAACATGTTATCTATCCGTAATTATGAGACGAAGAAAAGTATATACCCAATGGGTTTGGAATACCAAAATATACATTCATGCCCCAATGATTGTGTATTGTACAACGACGAGTTCACTTCAGTGAAGGCATGTACAACATGTGGTTTATTACAGTTTAAAAAGAAAATTAAAGGAAATAGTGGTGATGAAGACAAAGATGGGCCACCTTTCAAAATATTTATTTTAGTCCTCCCCTCTTGAAAAACAGTCTATGCGTCAACCTAATATATGTGAAGATGATGACATGGCAAAAGTAGAAAGTGATCCTCTAGGAAAGCTACTGACAAAATTATACAAGTTGAAGAGAGGACCAATAGTGCTAGAGTGGGAGTTAAGAGTATTTATCTTCCACTATCATGTCTCATTGTACATTAATTTAAGTGATGCACTAGAGATCATTACGGGAGACAAAATGTTCAATATTCCAATCATGCAACTATGATGTATATAATATTTTTCGTTGTATTCCATATTTAGAACTTGGAATTGGTACTTTTTAATTTATACCTAACTATCTTGTTATAGGTACATGGACAAAGTCATTATGGACCAAGGTTACACTTCCGTGTATGAATTTATTGAACATCAGACCATTCAAGCTTTTGGAAACACACTTGAGCACATGAAAACTTATTTGCAAACATGGATGGTTGAGTTAAAAAGAGAGATCTACTTTGCGCCCTACATTGATGGGTAGGTGTCACTGAATGTAATATTTTATGAAGTATTTTTAATTATTCAACTAACTCCTTGTGATTGATGGTATGGCCTGTGACACCCCGACTACTATATTAAATAATTATTATTTGATAAAAAGATGAATTTTTTTTGTACAATATTTTTCTTGAAAGAACACTAACAGTAACATAACTTCAATTCCATATATATATATATATATATATATATATATATATATATATATATATATATATATCCAAAGGTTGGAACTTAAAATTATGAATTTTCGCATGTCAAAGTTATTAATTTTTGTTGACATACATAGCCTGGATGATTTGATACTTGAAGATTTGATGAAACTTTGATGAAGGTACTTGAAGCCATTGCCTTGGAACCATGCTTACATTGATGAAGATATGGAGATTTGATGTTACTCATGTTGATCAAGTCTTGTATGCACGCCCTCTATCTGGGTTAATCATGGGGAAAACAAACTTGAAGATTGTAATTCATTTTGTACACCATTTAGCATTAATTAAATGTATAGGGTCTTAGTTGTGTCTTTTAATCTGTTGAAATGTTTTTCAACAAGTTAAATGATGTCTTTTAATCTATTGAATGGATTTTTAACAGATTAAAAGGTTAGTTGCAGTAGTCTTAATTGGGACTTATTCAATTAGTTGATTTATTTTGCAATCGACAAATTTCACTTAAGTTAAGTGAAATCAACCAATTGATTTGAAAATCAACTTATTAAATTTCGTAACAGTTTGACTATAAGAGCTGTATTTTTTGAAAGATTAGCAAGACCATTTTTGAGTGTGAAATCATTATGGAAACTATGGAATTCTCTCTCTTTGGTGATCATACAGATTGCAGTTGGTGAAGATTTATCTTGGATCATTCTTGGAGAATTTTGCTTGGTGTTTGAAGCTTGGAGAAGGTGGTTATGGTAGGCAAGGTTGTGCTACCACTGAGGTTTGATCTTTCTCAAGCTTTTTGGTTGTTCCTGGTCGTTTTTCAGGTCTGTAAGAGGTTTCTTGTTGTGCTGGTTTGGTTCTTGTGTGATTGAAGTGTCTTTGTGTGTGTTTGCATATTTTAAAAGTGTAAGGGTGTAAACTTTATAAATCTTTTGAAATAGTGCAAAGTCTAACTTGGGTTGCCTTTACAAACTAGATGTAGCTCAGGTTTGAGTGAACCAATATAAAAATCTTGTGCATTGCTCTTTTCTTTAACCCTTCTCTCTTGTTGTTCACTTTAAAGCTTAAATAATCTTGAGTTGAACCATCTTTTTGACATTCTTGTGTGATCTAGCATTTTTGTAGCATTGTTCATGTTGGTATAACTCATTTGAATCTATCTTGACTAATCTTTCATACTGTTCTTGCTGTAAATCACAAATTCACATTTCTGCATTTTTCCCTGTATTTTAGTCAATTGTTTTTGTGATTCAATCGATTGATTATATCAGTACTACATCTGTTTAGTGAAATTAATCGGCTAACTCTATTTTTGATCGATTGAAAGTGTCCAGTCCAAGAGTGTTTGCATTCATACTTGGTATTTGATTCAATTAAAAACTATTTTAGGCTTTTAAAAGTCAACTTATTTTTTAACTAGCCAATTCAACCCCACCCCCCCCCCCCCTCTTGACATTTCAACCATTTCAAAACTTACAATTTTAGCATGTCGAATTATGACGTTGATATATGATTCTTTTCTTTGTCATGTTTACTTTAAGAAGCAGGAAGATTCATTGAATTATAACTATTATGTCATTTCTTGGATAAAAACCATCATTGGAGCTACATTTATAGATGATTGGATAAAGGTAATATATATATATATATATATATATATATATATATATATATATATATATATATATATATATATCTTTCACATATTATAAATCACATCAAATTTTAGACATTGATATCCATACATAATGAAGTTGTATTATTTTTTCAACAGTTCAAGAATTCATCACCTTTAATGGATGTCACTATCAAGAAACTAAGACAGAAGTGGGCAGCGTATCTACTCCAACTGTGTTGAAAAAAAAAATTTCTTTTCAAGTTTAGGAAAACTGTAAATACAGACAAAACTTAAAAAAGAATAGCAGCTTTTGACGTTTGACGTTGTAATAGCTAACGTCAAAGGACGTTGGCTATGGCATAGTCCAACATCTGATGATGTTAGTTATTGTGTTGTGACAAACATCAAAAGTTATATTTTTTTTCTTTTAGTTTGTATTGGCACCAATTGGACGCCGGAGCTTCTAAGCATCCATCATTAAGGGACATCAGTTAAACCACTTACAAAAATAAAAAGAAAATTTAAAGCAAGACTTCAATAGAAAAATCAGAGATAACTATAGAATTGTAAAATGATAAAAAAAGAACATGAATTTGGCAACAAACATAAACATACAATGCAAGAAGATAAAAGAAGCAAGAATTAACGACAAGAAAATATTAAACCGCAAAATTGAAATAAGATTGATAGCAAAAAATATTGTATTGAGTTCAAAGGTGAATAGTATAAGAAGATAACTAAAATGCTTTTGCGATCACTTTGTACTCACGAGAGACCTTCACACAATCCTCATTGTACAATAATAACACTTTGTTTGCAACGACTACTTTGCACTCAAAGAATTAGGAGCACCCTACTATGCTAGCTTGAACTCTCTATAACTACTCTAAGAAGAAAAAGAAGAAGAATAATGTCTCTACATGAAGAAGAAAAAACTAAACTCGGAGACCCTACCTATCCCCTTTATAATAGTTGGGGAATCTAAAAAGGAAAAGAGAATATTTGGACCTAACCCCATTGCTCAGATCCACAACATGACTTCCAATTTGAACTTTGAACTGTAACCAGTCCAAACCTTCATGAACCCAAGGTCCACTTCATTTAGCAGCTTGATTCAACATGGGTGGCACAAATAGGTCAAGGAAGTTCATTCAAAAGTCAACCCCTTTTTCCAAGAGTATTTATGAAAATATCAATAATTAGAGTAAAGTCAAATTCAAAATTCGCAAAGAAGAAGCCTAATTAAGCAAAACACAATGGGCTTTATATTTTTATTTTTATTTTCCTAAAGAAAAAGCATTTAAGAACACAATTTTAACAAAATTGTTTATAAACTCTAATTTTTTGCCTAAAACTAAAATCTATTCTAATTCTATGAAATTAGATATTAAAGAAAACTAAAAAGAAAATTTTATTAAAGGAGAAGAGACAAAAATAAAGTGCTAATAGCTATGTTATGTTAGCTTACCTTTCCATTTTTATTTGTGTTGTTCTTTTATTTTTACTGCGATGATCGTGTAATGTATTTTTATATCACACAAGAGCAAAGGATGATTCTAGTGAAGATGCACAACAATGAAGAATGAGAGTTTGGCAACATTACAAAATAATGGGAAATTCTTAGAGTTTAATTTCATTATTAATTTTACTAATTTATCAATAAGTTTTGAGTGTAAAACATTGTTTATTTTTATTTATTCCCATTAATAAAGTGGTGACATTTTTTTAAAGTATCTATTTGAAATAGGATTATTCATGTTGCTATAAAACTTAGAAATGTGAAAAATTAAGGTGTTACAGTTTGGTAGTAGTTAGGTCCTAGGAAAATTGTGGGGAGTGAGTGATGTGATCCCAACAAGGCTTATAGCTTGGGCCAACGCCTAGGCCCAATCCATGGTCCACATGCACCTTCAAGCCTAAGCCCATCAAGAGGCCCAATAACAAGGGGCATGCTCAAAAAGATCCAATTGGGCTTCATCCCAGATGGCCCAAACCCACATGCGCTTCTCACACTCTTCACATGGGCCAAAGAAGATGTGAAGATTTGAAGAGGTGTATCAAAGAGCAGTAAAATAACAATAAGATTGGCCCATTGTTTAGGCCTTGTTTTCTAGAATAATAAGTCAAACAATGTGTAGTTGAATTGATAAATTGAGCTTGACTAAGCCCAATAGGAGATTTTTCCATGAGCTACCAAAGGTCCAAGGTGGACTAAGTGGAAGTCACCATTCCTTCCTACACCTCACGCATCAAGGGCTAGGAGACTTAGCTTCCTTTTCAAGCTAGGATCTCACGGCCAAGATCAAGCCTTCTTCTCCAAGCTAGCATCAAAGGCCAAGATGCTTTCTCCTTCTCATCCAAGGGCCGAGATTCCTCATGTGTAATGGCTTGAGTATAAAAGCCTTAATTTTTCAGCATTGTACTCACTCTTGAATTTTTGTGCAATAGACACTTTGAGTTGAGAACACTCCTCACTATTGCCACTTGAGAGTCATCTTTTAGAGAGCTTACTCTCTTTACCAATAGCCCCCTTCCTAAGCTAGAGCTACCTCTAAATCACTCACCCTTTCACCTATCCATTGCAAGCAAGAGCCCACAAACTTGCCTTCCACTCTTCCATGCTTCCTCCATCATTTCCGCTGCACTTGGAGCTTCATGTCTCCACCAAGCTCCATCAGTGAGATTACTATGTGTTAGTTGTGCATTGTCAAGGACATATAATATTGTATGTTGTGAGAAATTTATATAAACTTATGAAATTTTGAATATGCATGTTTGAATTGTCCTGAGAAATTTCTTGTGTATCGATGAGGGAATGAAACATATGAACCAAAATACCTCTTTTATTTTTTGGTAAGTCAATTTTCGAGAAAGGAAATTTTTATTTGATGAAGGGAATGTAAGGTCATGTAAAATTATAAAAATTAGGAAAAATAAATAAATGAGGTGATAACGGTTTATTTTTATTTTTATTTAAAAGATTTTCTAAAAGATAGAAACAGAAAGGTAGGAAAAGATACATCTGATATTTTGTGGTAATTAGAAAGATCACATAAAATGTGTATATAGGGTTTTAAGGATGAGATTGAAGTTTATAAATATACATATTAAATGAGAAAGTGTTACACTTGGTGAGAAAGAATGTGACATAGGGAGAAACTTTGAAGGTTTACATACTAAATCTAGATAAGAGAAGTTAACAAGCCTTGTATAATGGGATTTTGACTCTAGAAAGTGAGCTTCGATGGTTTTATTAAAAATATTTAATTTATTTTTGGTTGTGGAAATTATGGATTGGAGGGCTTGATTTTATTTGTTGCAAAAAAGGTTAATTGAGTTTTTATTTTTGAATTGATAATTGTCATTGTTATTATTCTTTGATATTGAAAAGAGTTTTACTTGAATCATGTGTTTTTAGCTTAAGAACAATAATGTTTGAAGGTTTGATGAGTATTTTCAAATCATTGTTTAAAGTTATGAGAATGAGGTTTTATGAAATTGCATGATTATTTGAGTGCATGGATCAAAATGGGGTTTGGTGAAGGTGGGAAATTTTTGTTATTTGTGAATATGTATTTGTAATTAGTTCCACCATAGTCGAGGAGGCTTCCCTCCGAGGGAGATGTGTCCACTTTTGGCTAGGAAGCACTTTGAGAGCGTTTTGTTTCACCATAATCAGAGAGGTTTCCCTGTAAAGGCGATATATTTAGGAGTGTTTAGTTCTATCATAGCCAGGCAGGATGCCAGTTGGGGCAATTGTTTTAATTTTGGCAAGGAAGGCTACTCTTTAAGGGCAATGTGTCCGTATTTGTGTGAAAATATTTTTTCTGTTTATGTATTTGTTTTATTGATTTGTTAAAGGAAATGATTATTGGGAAAAGTGTTATTTATTTTCAAAAGGCCTTGAAACTTAATCAAATTGTGAGTTTTATTTTTTTTTTTTTAAGAAAATGTTTTGACTTTGCTATGTTAGCTTACCTTTTCATTTTTGTTTGTATTTTTCTTTCATTTTTACTGCCATATCTCTTTAATGTATTTTTATGTTACATGGAGTAAGAGATGATTCAAGTGACGATGCACAACAACAAAGAATGAGAAATGAGCAAAATTTAAAATAATAGGAAACTCTTAGAGTTTAATTTCATTCTTAATTCTACCAATTTATCAATAAGTTTTGAATATAAGACATTGCTTTTTTTTTTTCTTTATTCAAGTTGTGACATTTTTTAATTTAAAATAAGGTTATTAATGTAGTTATAAAACATAGAAAGATGAAAAATTAGGGTATTAGAAAGTACGACATTGAAAATCACACAATAAAGGCATATAATATTTAAGTTTATGTTATACCTAACAAAAATATTTTTTACACTTATTCCTATATTGGAAGGAGTGTCTTCGTCTTGCTCAAATGATTCACAAAATAAAAATCTATTTTAAGATCACTTTATTTACGAGTTAAATTTATTTTGTTTCAACAGCTATATTAACACAAGATTTTTTGTCAACTTTAATCTAATTATTTGTCCTTAATGATCTTTACTTTTACTTTAATTTTAGAAAGAAAAAATAACTCTATAATTTCGTGCTAATAAGTACAGCCAATTATCAAAATCAAAATGTAGCTTAATATATATATATATATATATATATATATATATATATATATATATATATATATATATTTTGCCTGAGTTGAAAAATAAAAAAAAAAATGAATTTACCTTCTGAAAGGACCACCATAAATAAATTCTTCACCTATCTCCTCATAAATAAATTGACCTCAAATATCTTAATTATTTAATGATCACCCAAACAAAACCCACATGAAGTGTCAAATCTGAATCCCTCTTATTTCAAGTAATGGACCACTAATTACTAACCCTATCAATAGAGTATATGTACTCTAGATCCAATAATTAATATACTCCCTTAACTCAACCACCACTCAACCACCACTTAACTCAGTGATCAATCCAATTTTGTGGAGAAAGTTACTAAAAGTTAATATTACCATATAAAGGCATTGTTAATAGGCCATACAAACGCAAGACCCACGCACTAATTCAAGTGAATGAAAGGAAACTTTTTCTACCCAAAACAACTTCTCAAAATCTGATAAGCTGGGAGAAAAATCTTTGTCGCTGAAATTATGCCACGTCGATCATGATTCATTGGAAATGGTGGGCAAAGAAACACGTCGCTGAAGTGGGCCTTGGTATTCATGGATCTCACAAGTGCCTGGCAAACGGGCTTCGATAGCTTTCATTAAACGTACGTACCAAAAAGTTTTAAGTAAATTCGGGCCCACTTCACTCATTTCTAACATTGATGTCTCCCCCAATTTGGAGCAACTACCTCATATGATTTATTATCTTTTATGTAAATATTTATTAATTATTTGATTTATATTTTTTATGAATTGTATGTTGTATCTATAAATAGGACTCTTCCTATTAGTAATAAGATATATAGAAAAGTTGTTCATCATTTTCTCATTCTCTATTCCTCTCTTTCACTTCTTCTCTATTATTAGCTTTATTTTATAACACTTATCAGCACCATACTCCAACCAACTAAGGGCTAGTGAAAGTTTTTTCTCTCTAAAGACAATGTTCTACACGTCTTAATTCAGACTCTTCCTAATCCTTTCTTTGTTTACAATTTTTTCTTATATTGTTATTTTTGTCATAAGTATGGTTTGACTTTATCAATCTTCATATCTCTGTCTGATTATTATTATTCTTTTTTATTGTAATGATTATTATTATTATTATGATTATTATTACTATTATTTTATGTGTTAATCCTAAACATGTCAAACCTTACAAATTTTGAATTTGTGACCCTTGATATTACGAGGAACAATTACTTATATTGGATATTAAATGTTGAAATACATTTAGATGCAATAGATCTTGGAGATACCATTAAATAAAGAAAGAAAGCATTTGAGCAACTAATTTGCTTTTATGACAACAATGTTGTGAAAAGAGATTTCACAAATATTCTGAATTTATTTCATGTCTTTGTATAGCTGAACAAAGCAATGAACTTTTGATAGAAAATCATGAAACCTATCTAGTTGGTTCTGCTCCATTCCGAAAAGTGAATGCAGCCACATTTGATTTATATTTTCATGATCGTGATATTGATTATGGACATGGTTATAAAGGAATTTCAAAGACACATTTTACCACCAAAAGTGGAGCAATAATGTGAGATAAGGAAAAGAAAAATGTAGTGCAAACCTCACCTTAGAATCCAATTTTGTGAGGTTGAGTTAGGCTTAAAGTCCACTTCTTAACATGGTATCAGAGCCATTATTTAAAGCCTATCCTAACGATATTTGTGTTTGTTAGGCATATAATTTCACCCGTTAACGACCCGCTATCAGACCATCCATTAATATTTAATCTTACGCACAAGATGTATATACCTCGGTGTGAGGAAAATGTGTTAGAAGTTTCAGCTCGACTATAAGTTATCATGTCGGTGGTAAAGGTTATGTGAGTTGTATTTGTCGTACATCAAAGAATCTTAAAATATAAGGAGAAGAACATAGAAACACACTTTGCTTATGAAGATGGTGATTCTGATTATGGCCATATGGATTATACTCATCTTGATATTGTTATTTTATTTGCTAAACCAAATGGAAGCATTGATCACTTCATTGGTGATGGGAGTGTTAAAAAATAGATTTTTTCACATTATGTTCTTAATTTTAAGACAATACTTTATATTTGTTTCATGTTTCATCTTGCTTACATATAAGTTTGTCTTAATCAATAAAATTCTCTAAATATATATTTTTCTTCTCCTATTACATAATAATATCTAATATTGATATTTATGTTTATATGAAGAATGAATGTTAGCATTGAAACCAATGATGGGGATATATGTCTTATTGATAGTGCAACAACTCGTACAATTTTCAAGAGTAATAAATTTTTCTCTTGTTTGGTAATGCAAGATGTTAATGTTAGTATTATTTATAGTACTACAAATATATTTGAAGGCTCTAGAAGAGATATTATACTTCTACCAAGAAGTTGAATAGAAACTTATTAAGTTTCAAGGATATTTGTCTAAATGGATATCATATTGAGACAAATAATGAAGGAGATATTGAATCTCTTTATATCACTCGAATTGAGTCAAATAAAAAATGTGTATTGGAGAAATTATCAGCCTTCTCTTATGGCATGTACTACACATATATTAATGCAATTGAGATACATGTCATTATAAGCCAGAAGCTTACAAATAGAAATGAATTCCTTGTTTGGCATGATCAGTTGGGTCATCAGGGATCTATTATGATGCAAAAAAAATTAAAAACTCATTTGGACACACTTCTTCAGACCAATGAGTTCTCATGTACTGTATGTTCACAAAAGAAAGTTGATAATAAGAACATCATCGAAAAATTAGAAATGAGAAAATCTCATTTTCAGAATGAATATAAGGTGATATTTATGGTCCAAAACACCCACCTTGTGGATCATTTCATGCTTTTAATTGATGCATCAACTAGATGGTCACATATTTATTTATTATCAAATCACAATCAAGTATTTGCAAAGTTACTAGTACAGTTAAGAGCTCACTTTCCAAATTATCCAATTAAGAAATTTGTTTTGATAATACTCGTGAAATTACATCTCATGCTTTTCATGAGTATTGTATATCAATTGGAATTGGAGTTGAGCATCCAGTAGCACATGTTCATACTCAAAATAGACATGCAGAATCATTACTAAAACGTCTAAAATTGGTTTCAAGACCATTACTTATCAGAGTTAATCTTCCAATGGCTTATGCACAAGCATGTTATTTTACATATCCTTACAATGTCACAATGGTTGATCACAAATAGGATAATTTTTCACATGTGGTAGCACAATTTTTTCATGATGGTATATGAAACAAACCATAGCAGCAACATCGTCTAATCATACAAAATTATGAGGGAAGTTGTAAATATGTTTGGTTAAGGTCTATAATTCAACATGTGCAAGAAACTTGCGGTTATCCCTGATAAAGATGGAATTAACAACCATATATGAAGACAATGGTATTGTTGAATTGAAAGGATGATATAGATATCCAAAAGGTTCATTCATGTGAAAATTTGGCAAGCTTATTTATAAAGTCTTTGCCAAGAAAAACTTTTGAGCAAATGATTCACAAGTTTGTACTTCATCATCTTAATGACGTAAGTTTATATGAGGGGGATAAATAGCATATGCGATGAACAATATTGTATTAAAAAATACATAATGTTGTACTCTTTTTCCCTCACTAGGTTTTTATCCCAAAGGATTTTTCCTGGTAAGGTTTCAACGAGGCACGTTTTCTTATCAATGGACACCCAAGTGAGAGTGTTATGAATTAATGGTTGTCTATTGATTTAATACAATTACTCATATGATTGATATTATTCATACTCATATGATTCATTACTCTTTATGTAAATATTTATTAACTATTTGATTTATATCCTTTATGAGTTATATGTTGTATCTATAAATAGGGCTCTTCCTGTCAATAATAAGACACATAAAAAAGTTGTTCCCCATTCCCTCATTCTCTATTTTTCCTCTCCTTTACTACCTCTCTCTATTATTAGCTTTATTTTATAACAAATGTTTTTTTATCTCTAATATTTAATAAACATGTTAGTTTTATCTTACTTGTGAATATTAGTTCACTAGTATGAAAAAGGTATTCGATGTTAGGCAAACAAAGATCCAATCTTACAAATAACCTGTGTCATTTTTGTAATTATCATTCTTTTAAATTGATGTCAACCCACCTTAGAACCAACATCAAATAACGGCGGCTCATTTCACCAATGATCTCAAATACTTTAAAAACTTTGGCCACTCACCCATCTAACATCAAACAGATTTAAAAAATAAAAGAAATAATGCGAGACTCATTTGACTCTTCACTATTCTTTTGAACAAGCTTCCAAGGTGACCTAGTGACAATAAGAATGGTGACGACGAGGCTATAAGGTGAGTTTGGCTTCCTTTCACTCACATTGATGCCTTGGTTGTGTTTAAGGTTTAGGGTTTACGCTTCATCGATTGGTTTCCATTCAGCAACGTTCTCAAGGCTCCAATGTGACCCTCCAATATGACGAGGCTCTAAGGTGAACTCCAAACAATGATGAAAATTTTGCTTTCGCGACTCTGGTGCCTATTTTTTCCGTTTAATACTTTATTCTTCTAAGTTGGTTTTTGATTATAAGGTTAATTTTTGTTTTTAAACATTGCACTTTGTCTCTTATTGTTTTCATGTGATGACATTGGTTATACTTTATCTTTCTCATTATCTTAGTCTTTGGTATTGGACTCCCTTCCTATGTGGAGAAAAGGCTTAAAAATTGAGAAGCTCATGTCTCACTTAACCTAGTGGAGAGAGGGCTGCAAAGTAAATAGAGAGGCGGAACAATAGAGTCAGAATCCACTGAAAACCCTAGCACATGAGAAGACTCCTCCTAAAACTCCTCAATTGAATGGTTAGCTGAAATGATGAACAAGACATTACTTGAAAAGGTGAGATGTATGCTCTCAAATGTTAAATTACCTAAGAATTTTTAGGGTGAGGCACTATACACAGCGGTTCACGTTATAAATCTAACTCCTACTGTGATTTTGGACAGTGAAGTGCCAAATAAATTTTGGTTTGGCAAGAATGTAAGCTATGATCATTTGCATGTCTTCAATTGCAAGGCATTTGTTCATATTCCAAGGGATGAAAGATCCAAGTTGGATGCGAAGACAAGGTTGTGCATCTTTATTGGCTATGGTGAGGATGAATTTGGCTATAGGTTTTATGATTCTGTTGAGAAGCAGTTTGTTAGAAGTTGCGATGTACAATTCAAGGAAGACCAAACCATCGAAGACATTAATAAGGCAGAGAAGACCACATCCAAAAAAGATAGTAATCTCACTGATGGTAATCAAATGAGGTTGCCCGCTCACAATCTGAAAAATGTTGAAACTGAAGCTCAAGATGATGAACAACATGGTGATGTTGATGATCAATAGGTTGGAGGTGGAGTAGAGGTTTCAATTGATGATTCTCAAGAGGAACATGACGATGATCTTGGTGATATACTTGAATCATCTCAAGCCCAACTCAGGAGGTCTAAAGGACAAAAAAACCTTCTACAAGGTATTCTCATGATGAGTATATAACCTTGATTGACGGTGGAAAACCTGAGTGTTTTGAAGAGGCTTTGGAAAGCGATGAAAAACAACAATGGCTGGATGTAATGCAAGATGAGATGAAATGTTTGCACGATAATCACACTTATGACTTGGTGAAATTGCCTAAGGGAAAAAGGACTTTAGAAAACATGTGGATCTTCAAGGTGAAACAAGATGCCAATTCTACATTTCCAAAGTACAAGACCAAATTGGTGGTGAAAGGTTTCAGACAGAAAAAGGGTGTTAATTTCAATGAGATTTTCTCACTTATGGTGAAAATGTCATCCATCAAAATTGTGCTAAGTTTAAGTTGAGCATATGGATGTGAAGACAACTTTCCTTCATGATAATTTAGAGGAAGAGATATACATGAAGCAACCTGATGGTTTTCTTGTTGAGGGCAAAGAAGATTATGTTTGTAGACTAAGGAAAAGTCTATACGGTATGAAGCAGGATCCAAGGCAGTGATATAAGAAGTTCGAGTCTTTTATGTGTGAGCAAGGCTACAAGAAGACTACTTCTGATCATTGTGTCTTTGTTAAAAGTTTTTCTAATGATGACTTTGTTATCTTGTTATTGTATGTTGATGACATGCTTATTGTTGGGAAAAATGTTTCCAAAACTAATAGGTTGAAGAAGCAATTGGGCGAGTCATTCGCTATGAAGGACTTAGGAGCTGCTAAATCGATTCTTGGAATAAGAATCATTCGGGATAGAAAAGAAAATGAGATTTGGTTGTCATAGGAACACTATATTAAAAGGGTGTTGTAGAGATTCCAGATGGAAAATATGAAAGTTGTAAGCATTCTTCTTGCTACTCATTTCAAAATGAGTGTTAAACAGAGTCCTTCAAATGAAGTTGAGAAGACATATATGAGCAGAGTTCCTTATACGTCTGCAGTGGGCAGTTTGATGTATGCAATGGTGTGCACGAGACCAGATATTGCACATGATGTTGGTACAATCAATCAGTTTTTGTCAAACCCAGGTAATGAGCATTGGAATGCTATGAAATGGATTTTGAGATATCTTATGGTACTGTTGATATGAAACATTGTTTTGGAGGTGATAAGCCTAATTTGGTGGGATACTCAGATTCAAATATGGCTGGAGACATTGATTCCAGGAAGTCCACCTCGGGCTATTTGATTAATTTTGCAAGGAGAGTTGTGGCTTGGCAATCAAGACTACAAAGGTGTGAAGCATTGTCTACTATAGAGGCAGAGTTCATTGCCATTACTGAAGCATGCAAGGAGTTGCTATGGTTGAAGAAATTCTTGTAGGAGCTTGGTTTTGTGCAAGATAACTATCCATTATTTGTTGATAGTCAGAGTGCTATCCATCTTGGTAAGAATCTAACTTTCCATTCTAGATCCAAACATATTGATGTGAGGTATCATTGGATATGTGATGCTTTGGATTCTAAGATGTTGGTGTTTTATATGAGTCTTAATATGGATATTTAGATAAGAAATATTTTAGATGTTTGATTAATTATTAGGTCTATGATTTATAATTTTAGATTTATTAGATTTACTATTATTATTATTATTATTATTTGGTGCATTGTTGTTTTATATTAAGATTTATTCTAAGTTTACTTAAACGCTAAGAGAACCTTAGTTCCTGGTTTAGATTTAGTACAAATGATTAGATTTTTAATCGTTTATATTAAATCTTGAATTGTTCGATCAGACAGTTTGAAAAAATTATTTTTCATAATTCGTTATAACGTGTACATTGAAGTTTATGCATAAATTTGATAAAATTTCGGTTGAGACCATTTTTTTCTTGTTCTCCGAATGCTTACTAGATTGTGGTCATGAGTGATCACATTCATTCCGTGTACTTCGAAGATTAATGTAAAATGCTTTCGAAATTTTATCAAATTTATGATGTTAGACTTCATCGTATACATGTTAGTAAATTATGAAAAAAAAAATTCCAAATGGGTAGGACCTCACCTTGTGAGAGTTAAAAATTTGAGATTGATGGAGTTTGTTAAGAACGTAATATGGATCAAAGTTGGATAAATGAACGTCGCATCAGTGAAGAGTATGAAATTAGGGTTTCTGAGTTCTTGCAATATGCTCCAGAACACACAATCTCTGTGAACGAGACATATTTTTGTCCATGTGTTCATTTTCTTAATCAAATAAGTCAAGACTTGGGCACAATGTTTGATCATCTATTCATCTTAGGCATAATGGGGACTTATACAGTTTGGACTTAGCATGGAGAATTATTAGACAAGCCTACAACGTCACGAGGAACAAATTATGTGGACGAAAGGATGAGTGATCACTTAGAGGACATGGTATGTGATGTTAGTGAAGAAAATTTTAGAAGAATTCATTTATATGATTCTCTTAAGTTCGATTCAAAGGAAGAGTTGTACCCATGTGTAGTAGTTAACAAAATAGAAAAGATAAAGTCAACCCTAAGTTGTTTTCCATTGAACATGAAATTGATTATGAACAAATTATTTGTTATAAAGCCTATACAAAAGGGGTTAGTCAAATAAAATAATATTAGAAAAAAATAAAAAATATATAAACAATTATAAAGAGTCATCATTGGTTATATAAATTTTATTTTTATTTTCATTCAAATAAATATGTAAAGAAAAATGATACTAAATAAAATATTTATTAAATTTTAATTTAAATAATAATTTAAACAAATCGGATGTGGTGTAGAAAGAAGTCCCCAAGGATTTCATTTTTTTCCAGTAGCTTTCGAAATCTAGTGTTGATTTTTTTTTTGTTAACCAGATTTCGAAATTCAATAGAATCCTGAATTTGAAATTTGGCAGAGTACTTAACTGAATTTTGAATTCCGGAAAATCTTTCACCGAATTTTGAAATTCGATGTTTCCTTTAACTGAATTTCAAAATCAAATGCATTCGTAAATCAGATTTCGAAATCTAGTATTTTACTAAATCTGTTGAGTTACTAAATTGAAATTTGAAATCCAGTACTTTCCTAAACTGGATTTCGAAATCCGGTGCTTACTATTTTTTCCTTTGACTTTTGAAATGTGGTCAATACTTCTGCTAATTGGATTTTAAAATCCACTGTATACTAAATATTATAAAAATAAATACAAACATTGTTGGAGTTGTTTGTGAAAATGACTTAGAGTGCAACCGATTAGTAAATATAACAACTTCTACAGTAAATATGGTTGGTAAGGAGTAATTATTGTTTATCTAGTTAATTTAATATTATATATATATATATATATATATATATATATATATATATAGTGACATAATTGGCATCACAGTAAACTTTGGGAGTACAAGAAAAAAAATATGAGGTGTAGGAAGAAAATCCAAAATAATGGGTTTCAAATACCCTTCCGAAAGCTTTGCTTTTGATGGAGTGTAGGAAAAAACTGGGGGCTTCTCCCTGCACCTCCAACACTTCTTCTGTACCCCAAAAAAGACCCTTATACCTTTATTTATCAGAGTGGTGAAAGTCGTTAGGACGCAGTAAATTTCATTAACGTCACCAATCTCCTACACCCCCAAGCGTTTCGTTTCTTCTCCAGTGCTTTCTTTTAAAATTTTGCCCTCATTCTCTTCTGTTCCGTGGTCCCTGAAATTTTCCGTTTCATAAACTATATAATAACGCGTTTCAAACTTTTACTCGAAAAGTCGATTAACTGGGAAAATCAAAATTTATGGGAAACGGATTACAGAATCCGTTTCATACACTGTGAAACGGATTACACAATCCGTTTCACAGTGTATGAAACGGATTCTGTAATCCGTTTCATGAAAAAATTTGCAAACTTTTTTGAAATCCGTTTCATACTATTCCTTGCACTAAAGTTAACTCTGATTAGGTGGGATCCTTTACGTTGATATACTCATATTCACGTAACAATTGAAACATTATTTAAGAATTATGCCTTGTAAATTCTTTTGATATCTTTCTTCCTTGGGTTGGCTTTCATCCTTACATGAAGGGGCAATACTGTAATGATTAAACTTAACTCTTAAATAACAGCATTGGGAGCTTACTCTTATCATCAATCTCTTTGCTTCAATGTACTCTTAATCTTAGCTAGCAGATGAACCGAGTTTGTTGTGTAAAGTGTTCAAGTGATCGTATATTGTCTTGTGTCTCAATTTATCTTAGTACGGATGTATGGATTAGTGGAGTATAAAGTATGATTTTGATAAATATGCTTCAGCAATGAATTGTTTTATTCTAATTTTGCACTTCTAGTTATCTTATGCTCTGATATGTTCAACCAGGTGGATATAACTGCATTGAAGCAGATGGGAGAAAATGATCTCAAAGAGCTAGGGATTCCTATGGTAATTAATTGTCTTTCTTTTCATATATATTCAGGTGTTTTTCAGTAAGACTTACTGTTGTGAATGTTACACCAAATATATGGATTTAGGCATTGTTATATTATATTCAGACAATGTAGCATAAGTTTGGCTAATGGAGTTGTGTTGGAAGATATCTTCAAATTAAATTATATGTACAAAATTAGATTATATATATTAAAAAAATTAAAAACAAAAAAAATAATACATGTAAGAAAGAAAGAAATTATAAAACAATAAAGCAATAAATTAATAAAATAAACAAATATATAACAAATTAACAAAATTAAAAGTAATAAAAATAATTAAAAAAGAACACATTTAGT
>Ga0214544_1003597_pt1 | contig 31878 bp, 26 predicted proteins | sample CNSS3metaG_FD_160074 | JGI IMG/M metagenome (GOLD analysis project Ga0214544, IMG submission 160074) | Root nodule microbial communities from cowpea collected in UCLA plant growth center, Los Angeles, California, USA - CNSS3 | ecosystem: Host-associated > Plants > Roots > Nodule | place: USA...
CACATCTTGCTTTGGAAGAATTTTTTTGTAGGCAAGTAACACCTTGGTGAAAGCTTGCCCCTTTTCTTTTTCTTCTTTATCTTTTCTTATTTTATTTCTATCCTTATTAACTTCTTGAGGTGATAGAATTGTAACAATTTTTTAATTTCATTTTTTACTTTTTTTTACTATATGCAATTTATTTAATTCATATTTTATATATAAAATTTGCTCAAATTTTCAAAAGGAACTTGTTAGCCAACTACTCAAAGGGGATTGATGTTCTAAAATTTGAAAAATTGCATCTTTTGGTATCACTTTTTCAATTTTTTTTACTGTGTTTTACTATTTATAATTTAAATAATTCATATTTTATATATAAAAATTGTTCAAAATTTCACGATGAACATGTTAGCCAATTATCAAAGAGAATTATTGGTCTAAAATTTGAATAATTCGATCTTTTTGAAAAACTTTTTTAATTTTTTTTACTCTTTTTTACTATTTACAGTTTAAATAATTCATATTTTATATATATCTATTGTTCATATTTTGAAAAGAATCATTTTAGCAAATACTCAAAGGGAATTGGTGTTTGAAATTTGAAAATTTTCATCATTTGGTAACACTTTTTAAACATTTGTTACTATTTGTTACTATTTAGAATTTAAAAAATTCATATTTTATATGTAAAAATGTCTCGAAACTTCACAAGGAAAATGCTGGCCAATAGTCAAAGGGTTTCGGTGTTCCGAAATTTAAAAAATTTCATCATTTGGAAACACTTTTTTTTTACTATTTTTCACTATTTACTAATTAAATGATTAATACTTTATATATAAAAATTGCTCATAATGTTCTGAAAGTTGAAAAATTACATCTTTTTGTAACACTTTTTTAATTTTTTCTTTTACTTTTTCTTACCATTTGTTGTTGAAATAATTCATATTTTATATATAAATATTATTCAAAACTTCCAAAGAAACACGTTGGCCAATACTCAGAGAGGATCACTACAAGAAAAGCGCGGATTACTGGCAGATAATTACCGACAGATTTTTATCCGTCGCAAAATTTTCATTATCGATGGATTTACCGACGGATATCGTAGTTAAATTTACCGACGGATATATCCGTCAGAACTACGTAGTTAATTCATGACAGACAAAGCATCCGTCGGTAATGCCATCGGTAAATCCTTTTGGCCATTACCAACGGATTAAGTTGTCGGTATATCCGTCGGTACGTTGGTCGATTAAATAAGTTCAGCATCTCAGTTTTCCCCAGCCACTTTCCCCAAATTTTTCCCCAACGCGCTTCTTCGACCACTACTGCGATGTGCCCCCTTGATCCGACGCGTCCCACCGTCGACCATCCTCAGCCGTTAGAGAGGTCAGAATGCCGACCTAATTTGATCCGTTGCTGCTACGACCCACTGTCGGCGCCAACCGCAACTGTTGGAGAGGCCAGAACGACGAACCTAATCGAGCCAAAGCCGCCGCGACCCGTCGCGACTCGCAGCCGTTGGAGGGCCCAGAACGACGGTGTCACCGCTGCCACCTCTGTTCACGCCGTCTCCAGTGAGGATTGAAGAACGCAATTGCCGCTGCCATCTTCATGTCGCCGCGACGTTGACAGTGAGGCTGAGGCTGCCGGTGAGTTCAAATTTTTCTCTTCTTTTTGCCATTCCATTGTGCTATTATGAATTGTGGTATTGTTATTTCTGTCATGAAGGAGGGTTACATATTTGTGCTTATAGATTTGGTGTTGTTGTTGCTGCTTATTTGTATTTGGTGTTATTATTTATTTTATAAATTAATTTTGATATTATATCATTCTTTGGCGGATTTGTTGGCGTGAACAAAGCACTGTGTGAGGGTGGTAATTTTGTTGTTGCACCGACGAGGGAGGTAAGTGGGTACATAAATATATTCATGTGTTGTTTGCAAGAGCCTCAAATTGATGATATATGTATATTCATGTGTTGTTGTTTATATGAATGCTATGCACATATATGCCAACAATCTCTCCCACATAATCTGTAATTTGTTGCTGAATTTGTGCTCTATACAGTTTGGCTTAATGCACTTTATATCTGTCTTGTGGACTGTTATTGAGAATATTGTTGTCCTATCTTGTCTTAGTATAATTTGTCATTTATGTTTTGTGTGTGTGATCTGTGAAAGTGTGTTTGTATCTCCAATGGAGTTTATATCTCCAACATTTTAGTTTGCTTTGCTTTGCATCAAAGACATTCTTCATCCCACCTAGATGAATTCAATTTTTTGTGATGCATTCCTACGTACAGATTCCTAATGCCTAATTGAATGTATGTAGGTGTTTGATAAAAAAATGCCTAATTGAATGCAAATTGTATAGACTACTAAAGTCAACAAGAAAGAAAATTTGACTCTAAAACCTGAAAATAGACTACTAAAGAAAACAAGAAAGAAAATTTTAGCTAAAATGGTCTGTATAGTCATGGGACTTGCATTCCAATTAGGACATTGTAGTTTTGTTAGTATTTGGATATCTTACTTAATCAGTGAGATATATCCCCACAATGTCATGATTGTAAGCAATAGATGGGGACATATATGTCTTCACTATCACAAATGTAACACTGTGTATGTTTGCCTTGTCACATGACATGGGAGAAGTTCCCAGCCACCGTCGTTGGGTGTATGACCGTTGTTACAGTGGTAGGAGAGGCTTGAAGGAATCTTTTGTGATAGGAGTTGAAAAGTTTATCCAAACGGCTCGCCAATATAAATATTATGCTTTTGAGGGAGGGATTCGATGTTCATGCATCAAGTGTGAATGTACTCGAATTTTGAAAGACAAAGAAGTTAAAGTTCATCTATACAAAAAAGGGATTCATGCTAGATTATTGGATTTAGACATTTCACGGTGAAGAGGTGCCATATGTTTATTTGGGTGAACATGAAAGACGTCTTCCTAGTTCAAGCACGGTTGTACCTACCTCTAAGATGAATCAAGCAATGCATATGCAAGAGATGTGGCATAATGCTCTTGGCCAACATGCTTCATTTGAACAAGATAACGATAGTTGTTTAGAAGAATCTCCAAATGAACTGACTCAGAGGTTTTACAATTTATTGGAAGAGGCAAATGAACCTGTCTTTGAAGGGGTAAGGGAGTCAAAGTTGTCTGTATGCATTAGACTTCTAGCCTTCAAATCGAACTGGAACATTCCCAACCAAGCATTGGACCAAATGGCAAAACTAATTTTAGATCTAACACCACCAAATAATCCTTTGCCCAACAATTATTATGAAGCAAAGAAATTAGTTTCAAAGTTGGGATTGGAATCTAAGAAGATTGATTGTTGTGTGAATGACTGTATGCTTTTTTACGATAATGATAATGGAAAAAATGATGCATCCTTGCTACAATGCAAATATTGTGGGCAACCACGATACCGCACAAAACATCCAGAACAAAGGCAAAAAAATCAATACCATTGAAGTCCATGTTTTACTTGCCTATAATTCCAAGACTGCAAAGAATGCTTGCTTCAATACAAACAGCACAACATATGACATGGCATTATGAGAACAAAACAGAAGGCATGCTACGTCATCCATCTGATAGGGAAGCTTGGAAGCACTTTGATCGAAAACATCCATCTTTCGCCAGTGATCCCCATAACGTTCGACTTGGTCTATGTACGGATGAATTTAATCCATACATTCAGGCATCGTCGTCCCCTTATTCTTGTTGGCCAGTGATTGTTACTCCATATAATCTTCCACCTGAGATGTGTATGACTAAGCCTTATATGTTTTTAACATGTCTTATACCAGGTCCATCTAATCCAAAGGCATCTACAGATGTTTATCTAGAGCCCTTGATTGATGATTTGAATAAGTTGTGGAGTGGTATTTGGACGTATGATGTTTCAAGGAAGCAAAATTTTCTAATGAGGGAAGCTTTGATGTGGACTATTAATGATTTCCCTGCATATAGGATGTTATCCGGTTGGAGCACACATGGTAGATTAGCTTGTCCGCATTGTATGGAGCACACTAAGTCATTCACATTAACTTATGGCCGGAAAAGTTGTTGGTTTGATTGTCATCGTTGATTCTTACCCATAGAGCATCAGTTTAGGAGAAACAATAAGGCATTTCGGAAAGGGGAAGTTGAAAAGGATGGGCCACCTCCGAAGTTGACCCCATCAAAAGTATGGCGAAGAGTCAAAGATTTTCCAAAAGTGCCTGAAAGTGGAGAATGGCATAATTGGATTAAAAGAAGCATCTTTTGGGATCTTCCATATTGGAAAGATAACTTGCTAAGACATAATCTTGATGTGATGCACATAGAGAAAACATTTTTTGACAACATCTTCAACACGGTGATGAATGTAAGTGGCAAGACAAAAGATAATGACAAGGCAAGAAGAGATATAGCTTTCTTTTGTCGGCGGAGAGACTTGGAGTTGCAATCACATACTAACGGGAAGTTGCTAAAGCCAAAAGCAAATTACACCTTAACAAAAGATGAAGCTAAAATAGTCTGTCGTTGGATCAAAGAGCTTAGAATGCCAGATGGTTATTCTTCTAACTTGGCAAGATGTGCAGATACTGCAAAAGGTAGTATTCATGGTATGAAAAGTCATGATTGTCATGTCTTCATGGCAACATTACTTCCTATTGCGTTTAGCTCATTACCGATGCATGTGTTGAATCCTCTAATAGAAATTAGTCACTTCTTTAAAGATTTGTGCTCAATGGTATTAAAAAGGGATTCAATAAGAAGATTGAAGGAAAATATTCCACTTATTCTTTGTAAATTGGAAAGAATATTCCCTCCAGGATTCTTTGATTCAATGGAGCATCTACCTATTCATCTTCCATACGAAGCATGGCTTGGCGGACCAGTGCAATATAGGTGAATGTATCCGTTTGAAAGGTGATATGATTACTATATTTTCTATATTGTGTTCATGTCCTTCCCTAATGTATTCCTTTTGTTCATATAGATTTATGAGGGAATCAAAACGTTTTGTAAGAAAGAAAGCCAGAGTAGAAGGATCAATTTGTGCAGCTTACTTACATCGTGAGACCACGTACTTTTGTTCTCATTATTTTAAAAACTTCATGTTGTTACCAAGCAATCGTAGGAATGATACACAATGGCAAAGTGAAACATCTGAATCAACATTATCAGTGTTTCAACAAGTTGGTCGTCACGCAGGCAAGGAGGCCACTCATTGGTTAACTGATGTTGAATTCAACTCTACTCATGTTCATGTGTTGATCAATTGCACTGAAGTTAAATCTTATCTTGAGTATGTTCTAATCTAATTTTTTACAACATCACCAGTTTTGTAATGATTTTAAGCAACTTTTATACGTATTGTAATGATTCCTCTTAACAGTTCTTTCCTTGTGGCTGAGCAAATACCTCAAGCAAATGCTCCTACCAACATACATTCAAAGTTTCCTTATTGGTTCAGAAATCAAGTTAGTATGGTCTTGTTAATTAATGAAACCAACTTGGTTAACTTGATTTAACTCTCTATTGTCAAATATTTGTAGGTTTATAATGAGCCATTAAGTCTTAGAAATCAAGAGCTAAGGGATTTGGCAAATTGGCCCATGAGATACGTCAAAGAATAGCACATATACTTTGTCAATGGGTACAAGTTCCACACTAAAGCATGGTCAAACGAAAAGAAAACAATTAATTATGGTGTGTACGTTAAGGGCCTCACTGAGGGTGGTTATGATGATTTTTATGGGATCATTCTTAAAATATATGAGTTAGAGTACAACACTTGTACTTCTCCAAAAAGAGTTGTTGTTTTTTATTGTGAATGGTTTGATCCTTCAAGAAGAGGTACAAGAGTAGATCCTAGGTATAATATTGTTGAACTTCAAATAAGTTCAAGATACCAACCATTTGATCCATTCATTCTTGCAAATAATGTTAGACAAGTGTATTATGTGCCATATCCAGCATTTCGCATTGATAAACGTGGGTGGTGTGTTGCAATACAAACCAAACCTAGGTGTCGAATTGATTCAAATGAGGTAGAAGAGGATATCGCCTACCAAGTTGATCAAATGTCACATGCCAATGAAATAATTCAAGTAGAAGGTGTGTTTGGGTTGCATGACTTTGATGGTGATCCTGAAGAATTGGAAGGACCTAGACAAGAAGATGAAGACGAATATGATAATGAAGATGGAGAAGAAGAAGAAGAAGAAGAAGAAGAGGAGGAGGAAGAAGAAGAAGAAGATGATGATGAAGAAGAAGAAGAGGAAGAAGAAGATGATGATGAAGAAGAAGAAGAAGACAATGATGATGATGATGAAAATTATGATGATGAGGGTGATGATTAAAGAATTGATTGAAGTCATTTGCATTGAAAATTAGAGTTGTATTATGACTTAATTGAATCACAAGTGTATTAGTTAAATATTTATGATGCTTTTCATTTTCTTGCAAATTTTAGATTATAATTTTATTGATACATGATTAAGCTTTCCACTTATTTAGCATATTCTCATAGTTTAAATTTCACTTAGTTTTCAATGACATCCGAAGGTTCATCTAATCCTGATAAAGGGAAAGAGATAGTCAAATGTAAAGAAAAGAGGCCACCAAAAAAGGCCTGCTATGTTCTGAGGATTCCTGGCATTGTAGGATCCATATCCATTCCACCCCCTGCCACTAGGACCCATAATGCACCCATACAGTCCCCCTCTCCAGCTATTGTATCATCACCATCCCCATCCACACCTCTTGTGTTACCCACACCACCCCCTCCTGTGGTACCCACACCACCACCTCCTGTGGTACCCACACCACCACCCATCTTTCATCTACAAGAACCTTCTCCCTCATTGTCTGGTGCTTTGCACAATATTGCTATACCTTCCCCATCATCAATCCCTTCTCCTAATATTGTTGGCACCTCATATACTACTGATGCTATTGATGTTGACCCTCCTCTTCATGAGCAACCCATGATTGAACCGTTTAATCGAGGGTAATCCTTTCTATCAAGTTAAAAATTTATTTCATTACAACTTGTGTTCTTTTGTATGAATTTTATTTAATGAATATGCAGGTTTCTTCCTTCTAGAGTTGCTTCCCAGGCCATCACACGGTCTATTAAGCAACAATTTATGACAACTTGGCCGTCATGGGGAGCAATACCTCCAGAAGACAAAGAACATTTCTGGCAACATTTTAAGGTAACACATCATTACACTTATTCTCTTCTCATTCCTTCTGTAGGTTAACATTGAACTATCTTTTCACTATTATTGGTGATTTGCACTTTATTCATTGTCACAGAGGAAGGTGCAGTGGAAACCTGAGCATGAAGCAGAAATTCATAAAAATTTTCACAATAAAGCATCTCATAGACTATCTGAGATGTTTAGAGAGGCTAGAAATGCAGGCCAACGACCTTACTGGCTTGGGGATGATGTTTGGAATAATTTGCTGGCACATTGGAATTCTCCTGCGTACCGCAATAAGTGTGTGACAGCCCAAAGGAACCAAGGTTCCAAAAAGGGTGGAAGCCTACACACCGGGGGTTCCATTACCACCCATGAGCATGCCATTCGTATGGTAAACAAACCTCCATTCTTAAGTTATTGGAATGGTATCATTTTTAGAATTTCTGTATATGTATTTTTTTGGTTACAGGCAAAGGAACTAGGACGAGCTGCTCATATTGATGAGGTGTTTCAACAAACTCATATGCGCAAAGGAACTGACCAGTTTGTTGATGAAAGATCTCAGAGGACATATGTAAGCAAACACTTCAAATTTATTAAAAGAAAACTTTAATTTTTATCTTATTTAACTAACTTCTCATTATTTTATTTAATATAGGAACAATTTGAGAACAGACTTTCACAGGTCAGATCCGAACAAGGCTCATGTGTTGGTGGATCACAAGATATCATTGATGATTCTGCTGCAGATGATACAAATAGGACAAAGTGTTGGGTTGAGGTTGTCGGGGGTAAGAATAAAGGAAGAATATATGGGACAGGACAACTTGCAGGTGGAAGCAGTGGCATGAAGCCCCAATCTACTGCATCCACTTCCAGTGCTGAAGAAGTTACCTTCCTCAAACAACGACTACAAGAAACTGATGAAAAACTAAGAGCAACTAATCAACGATTGCAAGAAAATGATCAGGCTTATGCAGAATTGAAAGGTCAATTTCAGTCGTTACAAAACATACTCCTCACACTTTTGCCTCCTGACTAACAAGTCCTTCGACAGGTTGTAACCAACCTAACACAGTCTCAACAACAACATGCACCTGCACCTACACAACCTACAACAATCCAACCAAGCACTAAGAAGCCCAGCCAAGTGCACCCCAGCCAAGTGCAGCCCAACCCAATTCCAGACCTTGAAGACCCTACTGATTCTGATGATTATGTAGATTATTAGAGTTTATGACATTTATGTTTAGAGTTAGTGTACATTTGACATTGTGCTGTGCAAAGGTTATGTTTCATTGTTTATATTGAATTTGGAAGTTTCTTATTAGACATCTTGTATGAATTTATGTAATCTATACAAGTGATTTGCAAATATGCAGGTCTGTACTATACTGAATTGGCAGGTCTGATTATGTTGAATTGGCAGGTCTGATTAGTTAAATTGGTGTGGTAAATCAGACTATACAAATAACTCTGCAGTGTTGTCTTTTCTAATCGAAGGATTTACTAACGGATATATTCGTCGTTAATGTGCGCAAGAAAACATTTTCATGAGTCCATTTTCGAAGGAATTACCGATGGAAACTCCTTCGGTAATCAATACCGACGAATTTGTGTCCGTCGGTAATTACCGACAGCCCTAATTCGTCGGTAATTATTGACGAACTTTTCCGTCGGTAATTACCGACGGACAAAAAATCTGTCGATAAATATTACAGACTGACCTTTTACTGACGGATATTTGGTCATCGAAATTCTTTCGGTAAAACTAAATTACCGATAGATATTGTGCTTTACGAATGGAATATGACCGTCGGTAATTAGTTTTTTTCTTGTAGTGGATTGATGTTCTGAAATTTGAAAAAGTACATCTTTTGGTAACATTTTTCAAATATTTATTTATTATTTTTTACTATTTATAATTTAAATAATTCATATTTTATATATTCAAAATGCTCAAATTATCACAAGGAAGACGTTCGCAAATACTTATAGGGAATTGATGTTATGAAAATTCAAGAACTCTATCTTTTTCTAACAATTTCTGAATTTTATTTTGACTGTTTTTTACTATATACAACTAAAATAATTTATGTTTTATATATAAAAATTGCTCAAAATTTCACAAGAAAAAGGTTAGCCAATAGCCAAAGGGGAATGATGTTCTGAAATATGAAAAATTTTATCTTTTAGTTAATTTTTTTTTACTATGTTTTGTTATTTACAATTTAAATAATTGATATTTTATATATAAAAATAGCTCAAAATTTCACAAGGAACACATTGGCTAATAATTAGAGGGAATTGATATTTTGAAATTTGAAAAATTCCATCTTTTTGTAAATTTTTTTTAATTTATTTTACTATTTCTTACCAGTTACAGTTTAAATAATTCATATTTTACATATAAAAATTGTTAAAAAATTGAAAAGAAACAATTTAACAAATACTCACAGGGGATTGGTGTTTTGAAATTTGAAAATTTCCATCTTTTGGTAGCACTTTTTAATTTTTTTTTACTATTTTTTACTGTTTATAATTTAAATAATATATTTTATATGTAAAAATTTCTCAAAATTTCACAAGGAACATGGCCAATAGTTAGAGGGGATTGGTGTTCTGAAATTTCAAAAATTTCATCATTTGGTAACTCGTTGGCCAATACTTAGAGGAGATTTGTGTTTTAAAATTTCATAAATTCCATCTTTTCGTATAACTTTTGTAATTTTTTTTTATAATTTGTTACTATTTACAATTTAATTAATTCATATTTTATATATAAAAATTGCTCAAAATTTTATAAGAAACTTGTTAGGTCATACTCATAGCAGATTGGTGTTATGAAATTTGAAAATTTTCATATTTTGGTATCATTTTTTTATTTTTCTATTATATTTTACTATTTACAATTTCAATAATTCATATTTTATATATAAAAATTGCTCAAAATTTAACAAGGAACATGTTGGCTAATAGTTAGAGGGGATTGGTGTTCCGAAATTTCAAAAATTTAATCATTTGGCAAAACTTTTTTTTTTACTAGTTTTTACTATTTACAATTTAAATAATTAATACTTTATATATATAAATTGCTTAAAATTTCACAAGAAACTTGACAAGGGATTGTTGTTCTAAAAATTGAAAAATTAAATTTTTTTTGTAACACTTTTTTTAGTTTTTTTAACTATTTCTTACCATTTCTTGTTTAAATAATTCTTATTTTATATATAAACATTATTCAAAAACTATAAAGAAACACGTTGGCCAAAACTCATAGGGGATTGATGTTCTGAAATATGAAAAATTCCATCTTTTGGTAATATTTTTCAAATATTTTTTTGCTATTTTTTACTATTTACAATTTTAATAATTATATTTTATATATTCAAATTGCTCAAATTATCACAAGGAAAACGCTCATCAATTCTCTGAGGGGATTGGTGTATGAAAATTGAAGAATTCCATCTTTTTGTAACAATTTCTTAATTTTGTTTTTTACTATTTTTTACTATATACAATTTAAATAATTCATGTTTTATATATAAAAATTGCTCAAAATTTCAAAAGAAGTTTGTTGGCCAATTACTCATAGCGGTTTGATGTTATGAAATTTGAAAATTTTCATCTTGTGGTATCATTTTTTTAATTTTTTTACTATGTTTTACTATTTACAATTTAAATAATTGATATTTTATATATTAAAATTGTTCAAATTTTCACAAGGAAGAGCCAATACCCATATTTTTCTAACAAATTCTTATTTTTATTTTTTACTATTTTAACTATATACAATTTCAATAATTCATATTTTATATACAAAATTTGCTCAAAATTTCATGATCAACATGTTTTGCCAATAATTAGAGGGATTTGATGTTTTGAAATTTGAAAAATTCCATCTTTTTTTAAAACTTTTTTAATTTATTTTACTATTTATCCTCATTTACAGTTTAAATAATTCATATTTTATTTATAAAAATTGTTAAAAAATTGAAAAGAAACATTTTAGAAATACTCATAGGGGATTGGTGTTCTAAAATTTGAAAATTTCCATCTTTTGGTAACATTTTTTAAATATTTTTTTACTATTTTTTACTATTTACATTTTAAATAATTCATATTTTATATATTCAAATTGCTCAAATTTTCACAAGGAAGACGTTCGCCAATACTCAGAGGGGATTGGTGTTATGAAAATTCAAGAATGCCATCTTTTTGTAACAAATTTTTATATTATTTTTTAATAATGTTTCCTATATACAATTTTAATAATTCATATTTTATATATAAAATTTGCTCAAATTTTCAAAAGAAACTTGTTGGCCAATTAATCAAAGGGGATTGATATTCTGAAATTTGAAAAATTTCATCTCATGGTATCACTTTTTTATTTTTTCTTACTATATTTTACTATTTTACAATTTAAATAATTCATATTTTATATGTAAAAGTTTCTCGAAATTTTACATGGAACACGTTGGCCAATAGTAAGAGGGTATTGGTGTTCTGAAATTTCAAAAATTTCATCATTTGCTAACACTTTTTTTTTACTGTTTTTTACTATTTACAATTTAAATAATTAATACTTTATATATAATAATTTCTCAAAATTTCACTAGAAACTTCACATGGAATTGTTGGTCTGAAAGTGTAAAACTTACATCTCTTTTACTAGTTTTTACTATTTATAATTTAAATAATTCATATTTTATATATAAAAGTTGCTCAAAAATTCACAAGGAACTCCTTAGCCAATACTTAGAAGGGATTGGTGTTTTAAAATTTCAAAAATTTTATCTTTTTGTAAATTTTTTTTACTTTTTTTACTATTTTTAATATTTGTAATTATTCATATTTTATACATAAAAATTGCTCAAAATTTTACAAGAAACTTGTTGGCATTACTCAAAAGGAATTGCTCTTATAATATTTGTAAAATTCCTTCTTTTTTTATCACTCTTATATTTTTTTTTTACTATTTTTATACTATATTTTACTAGTGTTTACTATCTACAATTTGTAAGATACGTATTTTATATATAAATATTACTCGAAATTTCAGGAGAAATAGGTTGGCCAATAGCCAAAGTTGATTGGTGTTCTGAAATTTAAAAATTTTCATCTTTTAGTAAATTTTTTTTAATTTTTTTTTTATTTTTTACTATTCACAATTTAAATAATTCATATTTTATATATAAAATTGTTCAAAATTTCATAAGAAACTTGTTGGCAAATACTAAGAGTGGATTGGTGTTCTAAAATTTTAAAAATTCCATCTTTATGTAACACTTTTTAATTTTTTTACTATCTTTTACTATTCAAAATTCAAATAATTTTTATTTTATATATTAAAATTGCTAAAAATTTCACAAAAAACATGTTGGTCAGTACTCATAGAGGATTGGTGTTATGATTTTTATTTACTATTTCTTACTATTTAGAATTTAAATATGTCATATTTTATATATAAAAATTGCTTAAAATACCACAAGGAACTCGTTAGCCAATACTTAGAGGGGATTTGTGTTTTAAAATTTCATAAATTCCATCTTTTCGTATAACTTTTTCATTTTTTTTTTTACAATTTGTTACCATTTACAATTTAAATAAATCATATTTTATATATAAAAATTGCTCAAAATTTTACAAGAAACATGTTAGGTCATTCTCATAGCGGATTGGTGTTATGAAATTTGAAAATTTTCATATTTTGGTATCATTTTTTATTTTTTTAGTATATTTTACTATTTACAATTTCAATAATTCATATTTTATATATAAAAATTGTTCAAACACTAGTAAAAAATCTCATATTTCCTACCAATTTTGTTTTGAATTTTTTTTTTGTAGGAAATACTTACAAATTTTGTTGTGAAAAAAATTTTTACAAGAAATTGCTACCAATTTTCTTACAAAATATTTTGTATAAAACACTTTTCGCAACAAATTTTGTAGAAAATACTTGCAAATTTTATAATTTTGTAGAAAATGATTATCCATGAAGGAATTACCCGCCAATTAAAATTATTAGAAAAAATGACAGAAAAAGTCTTTCCTTGCAAATTATTTTAACAAATTTGCAAGAAAAATCTCATGTAATATGAGAATTTCTAGTAGTGAAAATTTAACAAGGAACACGTTGGTCAATAGTTAGAGGGGATTGTTGTTCCGAAATTTCAAAAATTTTATCATTTGGTAAAACTTTTTTTTTACTATTTTTTACTACTTACAATTTAAATAATTGATACTTTATATATAAAAATTGTTAAAAATTTCACAAGAAACTTGTTGGTCAATACTCACAGGGGATTGTTGTTCTAAAAGTTGAAAAATTACATCTTTTTGTAACACTTTTTTTTAACTATTTCTTACCATTTCTTGTTTAAACAATTCTTATATTATATATAAATATTATTCAAAATTATAAAGAAACACGTTGGCCAGTACTCAAAGTAGATTGATGTTATGAAATTTGAAAAATTCCATCTTTTAGTAGCATTTTTCAAATATTTGTTTACTATTAAATATTTTATATATTGAAATTGCTCAAATTATCACAAGGAAGACGTTCACCAATACTCTAAGGGGATGGGTGTATGAAAATTCAAGAGTTCCATCATTTTCTAAAAATTTCTTAATTTTAGTTTTTACTATTTTTTACTATATACAATTTAAATAATTCATGTTTTATATATAAAAATTGTTCAAAGTTTCAAAAGAAGCTTGTTGGCCAATTACTAAGAGGGGATTGATGTTCTAAAATTTGAAAATTTTCATCTTGTGGTATCATTTTTTAAAATTTTTTACTATGTTTTACTATTTATAATTTAAATAATTTATATTTTATATTTAAAATTTGCTCAAAATTTCATGATCAATATGTTGGCCAATAATTAGAAGGAAATGATGTTATGAAATTGTAAAAATTTCATCTTGTTTTAAAACTTTTTAAATTTATTTTACTATTCCTTACTATTTACTGTTTAAATAATTCATATTTTATATATAAAAAATGTTAAAAATTTGAAAAGAAACATTTTGGCAAATAATCAAAGGGAATTGATGTTCTGAAATTTTAAAAATTCCATCTTTTGTAAACTTTTTTAATTTTTTTACCATTTCTTCCTATTTATTGTTTAAATAATTCACATTTTATATATAAATATTATTCAAAACTTCTAAAGAAACACATTTGCCAATACTTAGAGGGGTTGATGTTATGAGATTTGAAACCAGGAACTTGTTGGCCAATACTCATAAGGGATTTGTGTGTTAAAATTTCAAAAATTCCATCTTTTCATATTACATTTTAAAATGTTTTACTATTTTTTACCATTTAAAATTTATATAATTCATATTTTTTATATAAAAATTGCTCACAATTTCGAGAGAAACTCTTTGGGGAATACTTAAGAGCGAATTGGTGTTCTGAAATTTGAAAATTTTCATCTTTTTGTAACATTTTTTTAACTATCTTTTACTATTTATAATTAAAAATTCATATTTTGTATATAAAAATTTATCAAAATCTAAGAAAAACTTGTTCGTCAATACTCATAGAGTATTAGTGATAACGTTGTCGTTCACACGATCAAATTAATACTACTAAACTATAGCAACTTTAGTAATGCTAAGATAGTAGTCAACAAAATAGAAAGGGTAAAAGTAACCCAAAATCGTCTCCCAACGAACACATAATTACTTTTTAACAAATTAGTTTTTATAAAAACTATACAAAAGAGTTAGTCAAATAAAATAGAAAATATAAGCGATAAAGATAAAAAAGATAAAAATAATATTAAAGAAAAATAGGTTAGTTCCACTACTTTTTCAAAAATAGGATTCATCATTGGTTTCCTAAAGATTATTGTTATTGATTTCTTTAAGACTTCAAATTAATCAATGTAACTTCCCAATTAATTTGTTGGTGTCCTTACTTTCAACCAAAGTAACTTCTCAATCAAAAGCAAGAACTTTGGAGATTAATCATAGTAAATTTAACCAAAGTAACTTCTCAAATAAATATTACTAATCCTAATCATGTTCATCCTTTTACCTCTTATATTTAGTAAAAAGCTAATTAACCAAAGTAACTTCTTGATTAATTCCAATCCAAGTTTTCACCTTTAATCAAAGTAACTTCTCAATTATTAGCAAAAAAACCCATGCAATCATATGAAAGTTTCTAAAATTAATCAAAGTAACTTCTCAATTAAAATTTAAAAACCCTTGGACTCATATGATTGTTATGTTATGTAGATTTAACACCGTGCTAACTTGCTACAATGTAAAAATCATTACTTTTACTAAATTAAGAACCAAAAGACATAGATGAAAATAAATCACAACAAGAATCAAAAGAACAAACAAATTTATTCAAACCTCAGAATCCAGTTAAGAAATTACAGTAGAACTAACCCTTGAAGATTAACCCTCCATGGAATGCAAAAGTAAAATAAAAATAGAAAAAGAGAGAGATGGAGAACAGAATTAGGCCCCCCTAAGGGTTCCTAAACTCCGAAGTGTCGAGCTTGTACTTTTTGTATATAGGACTTGAAGTGGGCTTTTCTACTGCTAAAATCTCTTAAATATATTTTAAGATAGAGATAAAGATAAATATTCAAAAATATTTGGAGAGATATAAACTATTTAACAAATATAGTTGGTTGATAATATCAATATCCAATATAATTAAATTAATTAATTACTTAAAGATATATGATAAATTATCCCCCACTAATATGTGTATTAATTTTCCAAATAAGCTCTTTTGAGATCTGATAGTCCAAATGTGCATAGACATCCAAAAATATCAATATTTGCAGTTAAACCTCTTTTGTTTGACCATTTGACCAATCTTCACCAACTTCTACTAGAATTTGTCCAGAGTTGACTATTTGACCAACTTTGACCATTTTGACTATGCAATGGCAGACTAACATGTGGCATCTCCTTCTTCTCTCACATCAGGCCAATTTTCTCTCCTCACTTAGGGTTTCTTCCTCCTTTGGTTGCTCGGAGGTATAATAACAGTTGCAAGTTTTCGGTGCGGTGTAGATGTGTGGCTATCTTCGGCATCATGGTGGCTCGAAGGTACAAGTGTAGGCATTGCCATGGATGCGTGAATGAAGCTTTGCGTGAGCTTTCATGGAGGACTGATCGAACTACCGCAAGTGGCGTGGATCACGTATGTTGGTGGCTCGCAACGATTGTGGTGGCTACTGCGAATGCAGTTTCTCTAGTGTGAGTGGTGCAACACTGGTGGATGGTAGTGATGTGATCCCAATAAGGCTTATAGCTTGGGCCATTGGTTAGGCCTATTTTCTATTATATTTTTTGTTTTATTTTTATTAAATAAATGTTTGTTCTAATTGGGCTTTTATTAAATGCAACCATTTTTCCAGTGACATATGTATCATTAACCCTACATTTCTCTGTCACGCGTAGAGGCATCATTTTGGGCTTCAGAATCTGCAAGGGAGGGGCCCAGTTCTTCTTGTACACAGGTTTACATCATCCAACTACATTTCTTCTTCCTTCTACCCATGACACTTATTGGGCCTTCATTTGAAGCAGCCCATTTTCATCTAAGCACGAGTTTATTTTTACAAAGGGTTCGTGACTCATGTTTCTCATTTCCTCGAGGGTTCCAAAATCTCTCTTCTTCCACATGTTTTGAGAACGCTCAGCTAGGGTTTCAGTCACCTTCAAGCTTTCCATCCCTTAGTACCTAGGGTGTTAACCTTGCCGTTAGGATCATGTTAGATGAATTCCCACTCCTTCTTTTCTGTTTAAGTTTTAGGCCGCCTTTCTCCATCTATAAAAGGCATGCCCATCTCTTTGTAAAAGGAGCTTTGATTAATCTGAGAGGTTTAACCTTATTTTTCAAAGCTCACCTTCCTAGTTGAGGATTTCTCCTCCTAGGTACCGAAATAGTGAGAGTTCGAGTGAGAGCTCCCCACTGGAGCTCGTGCGAGAGCAATTTCTCATATTCCGCTTCATTGTCGTAGTTTCCCTCCGTTGGAATGAGGTTTGGTCGATTTCCACCGAACCAATTGACGCTTGGAAGCTTCGTGAGGATTTGCGTCCTTAAACACGATGATTCAGGCAAATTTCACGACGGAGATGCCTCATTAGGTAGTGTAAGGAGGTCGCATTTTTCTGTTGTTGCAGTGCGAAGATGGTGGTACTGGTGCTGCATCGTGAATGTGGACGATGTCGCTGCACCGACATTAGACATTCTTCTTCTCTCGTGTAATGGTGGAGGTTGTGCTAGATTCACGCAGGTTCTATGGTGAAGGAAAAGACACATTGGTGGTTGAATAACTACGTTGCCCATCGACGTGACAGAGTTGTTGTGTCATCAATGGCTTGTGTTTTCCAGGTGAAGGTCGCACATCCCATGTGCAGGAGGAAGGTCGTGGCAAGTTGTTACGTCGATACAAGTGTAGTGTGATAACGTTGTCGTTGACGCAGTCAAATTAATACTACTAAACTATAGCAACTTCAGTATTGCTAAAATAGTAGTTAAGGAAATAGAAAGGGTAAAGTTAACCCTAAGTCGTCTCCCAACTAATACGAAATTACTTTTTAACAAATTAGTTCTTATAAAAACTATACAAAAGAGTTAGTCAAATAAAATAATAAAAATATAGGAGGATTAAGATAAATAAGAAAGAAATAGAGATAAAAAACAATAGTAAAGAAAATAGATTGATTTCACTGCTTTTTCAAAATAGATTCATCATTGGTTATCTAAATATTATTGCTCAATTAATTATTGTTGTAGATTTGCAAATTAATCAATGTAAAGTCTCAATTAATTTGTTGGCGTTCTCACTTTTAACCAAAGTATAGTCTCAATTAAAGTGAGAACTTTTAGATTATCAATAGTAAATTCAACCATAGTACAATCTCAATCAAATTTTACTATGCCTAATCATGTATATTCTTTTATCTCCTCACCAAATAAAAAGCTTAATTAATCAAAGTAAAGTCTCGATTAATTTTAGTTAGAGTAAATACCTTTAAACAAAATTATTGGTAAAAACTTATTCAATCACATGAAAGTTTCTAAATAAAATCAAAATAAAGTCTCAATTAAATTTAAAAACCCTTGGATTCATATGATCAAAATGCATATAAATTTAAAATCATTACTTTTTACGTGATTCAAAGATAAAAAACATAAATAAATTAAAACCTCAACAATAATAAAATGAACAAAGAAATTATTTCATTCTAACCTCATAATCCATAATGAAAGTACAATGGAGTCAACTCAAAAAGTTTAGCACTCCATGGAATGCAAACATAAAATAAAAATATAAGAAGAAAGTGGAGAGAGAAGAAATTAGGCCCCCCTAAGGGTGGATTTTTGTGAATTTGATAATTTCCTATTCTTGGATTTATCTTTAAGGTGTCATGAAGTTTTAATCAATTTATTTCCACACCACCATGAGCTCAACTTAGTTACAGCTGCACTAACACACCTCAAAATATCCCAAAAACATTTATTATGCAATTAAAAAGCTATTTGCAACATGTTTTTGTATCTCATGCTCAATGAACCCAATTATAAGAAATCCTAATTAAATTAATCTATTTAGAACAAAATTCAATAAAAAATCCAGAATTAAAGATTAAATGAGGGCAAAAATATGAACTCATTAAGGTGCATTGAATGGCTCACAGTGATGGCTTTACTATTTACAATTTAAATAATTCATATTTTATATGTAAAAATTGCTCAAAATTTAAAAAGAAACTTGTTAGCAAATACTCAAAGGGAATTGGTGTTCTAAAATTTTAAAAATTCCATCCTTTTGTAATTCTTTTTACTATCTTTTACTATTTACAATTTAAAAATTCATATTTTATATATAAAAATTGTTCAAAATATCACAACATGGTAGTTTTTGAGTGGAAAGAGGGGGTGAAAATAGATAAAGACAGGGGTGTAGAAGTAGGTTTTGTGAGGCCTATTAAGAAAGAGAGAAGTATATAAGTAATGTATGGGGTACAAAAGTGATTTTTTTCAAAACTTGTTGATTTTATCCTTATTTAAAGGTGTTTTGTAACTTCAATCATTTTATTTTCCACCTTAAATGAGCTTAATCTTAACTTCAGTTGCATCAATAAACGTTAAAATATCGAAGAAATAATTTATCCAACTAAAAATCACTTTTTAAGACATTTTTATCACACAAATTCAAATAGCATAATTATTAGAACTGTCAATTAAATTATTCTTTAAGCACACAAATTCAATTAAATACTCATAATTAAACATTAAATGAGGGCATAAATATAACTCATCAATATTTTATTTGATATTTTTAAATACTTATCTTATTTAATTATATCATAAAATATCAAAAGATAATAACTACCAAATCTTTTTAAACATGGCAAGATCTTCTTCAATCTTTTTAGATCTCCACAAAAAACAAATATATCTTGAAGATATTGAATTATGTAGAAGATAATTGGAGATGATTATAAGAGGGGCATAATTTGAAATTGGACAGCAATTAAGTTGCTGAATAATTACTTAAAGATTTTTTGTTAATTATCTTTGATATATCTCAAATTATCAACAAGGGAAATCTTCCAAATATTTTAGAAACTGAGAAAATCTGTTAATTATTTGAGAGATATTATATCAAAAGATAAAAGATTTCAGCAATCGAAAATATAAGATTTAAGTCCAATCAAGGCCTATATAAAGAGACCAAGGGAAAGCAAACAGACAAGCTTGGGACTTCGGAGTTTAGGAACCTTTAGGGGGCCTTATTTTGTTTCCTTTCTCTCCCTTTATTCTTCTTCTATTTTTATTTGACTTTTACATTGCATGGAGTGCTAAACTTTTCAGGTTGGTTCCATTGTAATTTCATTATGGATTCTAAGGTTACAATGAAATAATTTCTTTGTTTTTTTTTAAAAAAATGACCTTTTTTGTCATTGAGCTCAGAGGGTAAAGACTCATTCCGGACATAACACACCTGAGCTTCCTACAGATCACCCACAACCACTTTGGGTGCAACCAAGGTGTTCCTAATGACTGGCCTATGTTGTCCGGGTTTTGAGCAGCTAGCGAGCTTTAAGAGGTGGTCAACTCAACAATTTTGATCCCTCAGAACTTGAACGAGCTTGAACGTGGTGAAAGAAGACACTAGAATGCGTACAAAGTCCAAATGTCTAGTAAGGAAGGGGTCTTTGGCCTGGAACTCCTCCGAAACCTGCCCGGTTACCAAGAGGGTTCATCCTTATCTTTTTTGTGAATCCCTTTTTGTATAAGAGTTAGAGGAAGCTAGTTCTCTTTTAGAAGATGATTTCCTCAGAAGTTGTTGCTTTACCTTTATACACATTTGAACTAAATCATTCAAATCTCTATAAGGTAGTAGTTCCACTTTGTCTCTTATGTCAAGGTTCAACCCACTCAAGAACCTACATAGAGTAATATCTTCCTCTTCAACTATCCATACCCTCATCATGAACAACTCCATTTTTTGCCTATGTTCTTCCACAATCATAGACCTCTATTGAAGTCTTTAAAGTTTGTCCATGAGTTCCCTTTTATAATAGGAGAAAATATGTCTCCTCCTAAGGGGAGATTTCAAATCATTCCAATACTTAATGCAGAATCATTATGGCGCACCTTATCTTGGACCAAGGAGGTCCACCAATACATGGCATTGCCGTTGAAAGCTTAGGGCAGCCAGAGGCACCTTCCTTGCTTCACTGATTTGGTGATAAGCAAATAATTGCTCCACCTTCATTTCCTAATCCAAATAGGCCTCAACTTTATCCCTACCATAGAAGTGAGGCAAGTCTACATTGACTTCTTTAGGGGTATGTTCCTTTCTTTGCCTCTTAATGTGAGAAGGTTGTTGATAGTGATCCTAGGTAAGAGAGTTGAGTCACAATGGACTACTTAAGTACCAAGTCTTACTTAGCCAAAGCTTACCTTTCTAATTAGTTTGCTACTTTCACAAAAAGGATGTGCCTTTAAACTTAGAAGATGTAGCAAAAGAAATAAATAACACAAAAAAATATAACACTTAAAACAGAAAATTAAAGAAAGCAATAAATCTAATCTGTGACCTAATGGTAAGGTTAGAAGGAACTTAGAACCTTCAAAACTCTCACCAATTCACTATAGAGTATAAGGTTCTAATTAGGAGATGTGATTCAACACCAAAGGTTCCTCCAAGACACCTAATTAGGCTAAGTTACAAAGAAAGAAATTGAAAGAACACTTTTTACAAGCAAGTGTGCTAATATTTCCTAAACCAACTGTTACCTTGAATTTTTCAGTTGCGTTTAGAGTTAAAATAAATCCAAATAATCCCCTTAATGAAGTATAGGGAAATTAACTCAGGATTGAATCCAAGGAAATGGTGTGTATCAAGTATAGCTTGCATAATTTAATCTCGCTATACAGAAAACAAAGGAGGAAAATTCAATTAAAGTAAATTAAGAAAAAAGCTGCAGATTTTATTCACTTAAAACTAAACTAAATGCATGAATGAAGATAAACTATGATATGTAATGTTGATGCAAAATGCTTGATGAAATGGATTCTAATGGGATGATGAATTTAGTCTAAACTAGAATGAAGATGAACTTAGATGAGTGGATCTATAAACAAATGAAACATGCATGTGCAAAATTTGGTTCAATTAAAACTCAACTAAAATGCATGAATAAACTAACTTATAAGATGAAAAACTTATCCATATTTTTTCTTTCATGATGTGAACACATCCAAAATACTCGAATGAGGAGGGTTGCAACAAATATGATTATGTGTTATTGATAATGTTGTCGTTAAACGATCAAATTACCACTATTTAACTATAGCAACTTCAGTATTGCTAAGTTAGTAGTGAACAAACTAGATAGGGTTAAGATAACCCTGAGTCGTCTCTCAATGAATACGGAATTGATTTAAAATATTTGACTCTTATAAAAATGCAATTAAAACTAGTAACTATAAAAATATGGGATTTTGATATGCAAAGAATGATTGTCACACAAATAAAAGATTGTAAACACAGTAATAGTAAATAGGTCAATTCCACTACTTTTTCAAAACAGGATTCTTCATCGGTTATCTAGAGATTATTGTTAAATTGTTGATTTCAAATTAATTAAAGTAAATTCTTAATTAATTTGTTGGCGTTCTTACTATTAACCAAAGTAAATTCTCAATTAAAAGTGAGAACTTTGTAGATTAGTCATAGTAGATTCAATCAAAGTACATTCTCAATTAAATACTACTATGCCTAATCATGTCTATTCTTTTATCTCTAAAATCAAGCAAAAAGATAATTAATCAAAGTAAATTCTTGATTAATTCTAATTAAAGTTTTTACCTCTAATCAAAGTACATTCTCAATTATTAGCAACGCCTCATTTAATAACATGAAAATTTCTAAATTTAATCAAAGTAAATTCTCAATTAAAGTTAAAAACCCTTAACTCATGTGATTAACGTGCATGTAGATTAAAACATATAACTATTTAGCTATGATGTAAACCATTACTTTTCACGTGATTCAGAGATAAAAGACATAGATGAAATATAAATCTGAACAAAAATCAAAAGAACAAATACATTAATTCATCTAACCTCAGAATCCAGTTAAGAAATTACAGTGGAATCAACCCTAAAAGCTTACCTTCCATGGCTTGGATGAAATACATGATAATATGATGAAGGAAAGAAAATGAAAGGAAAGGAAGAAAGAGATATGTGGTGGATGACGGTATCTGCCAAAACTAGAGAGTTGCTAAATGTCCTCCTTCTGCTCCCTTAGGCATCTTTATATAAGCTTCAATTGGACTTGGACTTTATCTGTTCAGTTGCTCAAATATTTTATCTTTATTTAATTAGTTAGCAACTTAATTTTTGTTCAATTTCCAATTCTGCACCTCTTATTTGACCATTTTTGCAGTTTTGATCAGAATGTGACCAGAGTTGACTTCTACTTTGACCATTTGACCATATTTGACCAGTTGACTGCCCTACAGATGTTGACACGTGGCGTAGAGACTCTCTCTCCAGAATTAGGGTTTCTGCAATGGAGGAATGAGTGAGGTTGCAATGGTGTAAGTGTGATGGAGATGTTGTTGCGTCGTGGTGGCTGCCATGGGACGTGACCTACTTGAAGCTTCACGTTTTCTTCTCCGACGAGGTGAGTGAACGAATCGCAGGAATCAATGGTAGCTACATTGGTGCGGTGCAACTACTGTAATGGAGGCACCAATTTGCTTCAGCTGTTGCGGTTGAAGTGTTGCAGGTTCGTGTGGTGCTGCTGCGACTACTGCCTTGGTTGCAGGATGAAGATATTTCCGTTATTGTTGCAGTGCAGTGGTGAGATGCATTGCAAATGCGTCATGGTGGCGAAAAGAAACGGTGGTGACAGTGCGCTAAAATGATGGCACGTCTGTGACTGGTGCAGCTGATTCGCACAATTCGTGAAGAGAAAGAGGAAGTTACGGTGCTGCAATGGTTGCTCTGATGTGGTGAGTGGTTTTCATGGCTGTTTAGGCAAGTTGACGATGGAAGGGCGGTGGCTACCGACATGGGGATGGTGGAAGAGGAGAAAAATTAGTGTTAGGGTTCCATTTGTGAGATGGAAGAAGATGATGACGTGGTAGTGTTTAATTGGTTCATATGTGTTTGCAAGGATAATGACATATGTCAGCATATGGTTGGCCTAATTTGAAAGGTGGGGATTGCCACATGGCATGATTTGGTTGAATGGAGTTTAAGTGATAAGAGCGATGCAACTTAGTAAAAATTGGGGTGCAGAACATGTTTTTTTGGTCCACTTACAGGAGGAGTGTGTAAATAAAAACTGGGGGTGCATTTAACTCTTGACTATTTCTTTTCAGAATTTGCTGATTTTGGACTTATTTTGTAACTTTGAATATTTCCAATCCACACTTTTAATGACCCAATTTTAACTTTAGCTGCATTAACAAACGTTAGAATATCCAATAATATTTTATGCAACTAAAATCAATTTTTACGCCATTTTTACCTTACGTACTCAATAAATCCAATAATCACAAATCCTAATTAAATCAATCCTCAAACAAAAAAATTCTATTAAAACCCCAAATTTAAATATTAAATAAGGGCAAAAATTTGAACTCATCACACACCCACACTTATCCTTTTGCGCTGTTGGGCAAAATTAAACAATTTCAAAACTTGATTCTGAAGTATTTTATTTCATATCTTCACTAGATGAAAGGAATGAATACAAATGGAAACAAATCAATCTTCTAGAAATCTTGTTGTCATGCACATACAAACGGAAAGATTCTATTTTTCACACGAGTTAATCTTCTTAGTTTACAAGATAATCAAATATGAAAGAGAAACACTCAAGTTAAATGTATATTTTTTCACTGAAATTCGCTTAAGTGTTTTGGCTTGTGTTTGCACTCAACATACCCATGCAAGTAAACACTCTCAATGCTTAACACGACTCTAATATTTACAGCTTTCAGAAAACATGCATTCAAAGATCATGAAGACTTTTCATAGGTTATAATGGGGCCAAGGCAAAGGTAGGAAAACATTTTAGGATTTTTGTGTTTTTGAAATAGTAAGGTAGAAAGAATTATAGAGCATAATTTCAAAAACAATCCCTTTTGTCTTTTTTTCTTCTCTTTTATCCTTTGTTGCTCTTTTTGAAAAAGCAATCATTTTTCATTTCAACACTTTGTCATCAACATTTTTCCTTTTGCCATTTTTATAATTTTGTAGGTGAAATACTCATCCACACTTTATTTCTCAACTAATCTTAACATAATCCACTAGCTCCTTCTTTCTTCTTAAGGTAAGGAAAAACATGGTCTTTTTCTTTTTAAGGTTTAGCATTATGCTCGAAACAAGAAAAATAGGTTTAAAGCTCAAAGGGTCTACCAATGGATCAATGTCATGGTTAGCATATTTGGCCAAGTAGCTAAAAACAAGAAATGTCTCAGTCATATCAAATCATGCATATTCACCTAAGATACAAAACAAAAGAATCAAGCTAAGCATTTGAATATAAACAAAACATGAGCAAGTCACAAAAGAAAAATAGGAGTGACACATGGCAGTCTATCCTTTACCGTAAAGCTCAAAACTCACAAGGTCAAAAATCTTTCACAAAAGATTTATTCCAGAAACTCTCGAATCAACTCAATTATTAAATCACAAAAACAATCCACTCATAGCACATGATTCTTATTTTCCCAGAATTATGATCGTTCCAATTAGTGAATCAAATCCATAAATCCAATGTCAACATGTTTTATCGAAAGTATGAATTTTTTTTAAAGAAAACAAATAGAAAACAAAATTAGAAAAGAAAAATAAACAAAATAAGAAAAGGGAGAAAATAAATTTTCTCCCCACACTTCACAGCAAGCTTTTGGTCATGGAATTGTTTGGTCTTTTCCTTGTAGAACTTTGAGTTTTCATAGGCTGCAAGCCTAATCTCCTCTAGTTCTTTCAACTGAAGTTTCCGCTCTTTCCCTACTTCTTCCAAGTCCATGTTGCAGGCTTTCATTGCCCAATAGGCCTGATGTTCAATATCCATAGGTAGATGACAAGCCTTTCCAAAAACCACCCTAAAATGTGACATACTTATAGGTGCTTTGTAGGCTGTCCTATGTGCCTAAAGTGCATCATCCAATCTTGTGGCCCAATCCTTTCGACTAGGCTTCACTACTTTCTCTAGTATCTTTTTAATCTCCCTGTTAGAGATCTCTGCTTGCCCATTAGTTTGGAGGTGATATGGTGTAGCAATGCAATGTGTCACCCCATACTTCTTCAACATGTTCTCAAGCAGCTTATTACAGAAATGAGTCCCTTGGTCACTGATGATAGCTCTTGGTATCCCAAACCTACAAAAAATGTTAGACCTGACAAAGCTTATGACAACTCAAGAATCATTAGTCCTTGTAGCTATGGCTTCCACTCATTTGGAGACATAGTCTATAGCAAGCAAAATATAAGAAAATCCAAAAAAAGGAGGAAAAGGTCCCATAAAATCAATACCCCAAATATCAAATACCTCACAATATAGCATGGATTGTTGAGGCATTTCATCCCTTCTTGTAATGGATCTTGCTGCCCTTTGACAATGTTCACAATTTTCATATACCCTTCGTGCATCATTAAAGATAATACGCCAATATAATCCACAATCCAACACTTTCCTACCTATTCTTTGTGTGCCACAATGTCCACCAAAAGGAGACGAATGACAGAACTCAACCACATAAGGTATCTCAATATCTGGAACACACCTCTTTATGACTTGGTCACTACCAATGTGCCATAAGATTGGATCTTCCCATATATAGTACTTTGCCTCACTTTTCAGCTTGGTTCTTTCAGACTTGGAGAATGAGGGGGGAATAACAGAAACAACCAAATAGTTAACAATGTCAGCAAACCAAGGTTCAGGAAACATACCTTTCACAACAGTTAATGCTAGGAGGACTTCATCAGGAAAGTCATCTTGAATAGGAATGTTATCTTCTCCATTTTCAATTTTGCTAAGATGGTCAATTACTAAGTTATGTGCCCCACTTCTATCTTGAATTTCAATGTCAAACTCTTAGAGTAGTAACATCCATCTAATCAACCTTGGCTTGGAATCTGCTTTCTTCAAAAGGAATTTTAATGTTGCATGATTAGTGTAAACAATTACCTTGGAACGAAGTATATACGGTCTGAATTTTTCCAAGGCAAACACAACAACTAATAATTCCTTCTTAGTTGTGGTGTAGTTAGCTTATGCTGCATCCAATGTTCTGGAAGCATAATATATCACATGTGGTAGCTTCCCATCTCTTTGTGCCAGCACCGCTCCTATTGCAAAGTTTGATGTATCACACATTAACTCGAAGGGTAATGTTCAGTCAGGTGGCTGGATGATAGAAGTAGTGGTGAGCGCCAGTATCAAAAGCATCTTTGCACCTCTCTCCAAAGTCAAATGGTACATCCTTTTGCAGCAAGTTGGGGAGAAGGTTGGCTATCTTGCTGAAGTCCTTGATAAACCTCCTGTAAAATCCTACATGTCCAAGAAAAGATCGAACCTCTTTCACAGAAGACGGGTAAGGTAAATATGAAATAATATCAATTTTAGCAGGATCTACAGATATACCATTCTTAGAAATAATGTGTCCCGAAACTATACATTGTTCCACCATAAAATGACATTTTTCAAATTTTAAAACAAGGTTAGTTTCCTCACATCTTTCTAAGACTTTTGCAAGACTAGACAAGCAATGATCAAAAGATGAACTATATACACTAAAATCATCCATAAAAACCTCAATACAATGCTCCAACAAATCTGTAAAAATACTCATCATACACCGCTGAAATGTCCCAAGAGCATTGCAAAGGCCAAATGGCATTTTCCTATAAGCATATGTACCGAATGGACAAGTAAAGGTAGTCTTATTTTGATCCTCTAGAGCTATACAGATCTGAAAATACCCAGAGAATCCATCAAGAAAACAGTAATTAGACTTACCTGTCAATCTGTCTAACATTTGGTCGAATGGTAAGGGAAAGTGGTCCTTCCTAGTGGCTTGGTTTAGTCTTCTATAATCAATGCAGACCCTCCAGCTATTCTGAATACGAGTAGGAATCAAATCGTTCTTCACGTTCTTGACCACAATGATCCCAGATTTCTTTGGGACCACATGTACGGGACTCACCCAAGTGCTGTCAGAAATAGGATATACAATACCTGCTTGTAGCAACTTAGTGACTTCCTTATTCACAACCTCTATCAGCTGAGGATTTAATCTCCACTGAGGCTGCCTTACTGGCTTAGCATCCTCCTCCAAGAGTATTTTGTGCATGTAGAAAGAATGACTAATACTAGGAATATATGCCAACGTCCAACCTATTGCTCTCTAGTGATCTTTGATAACCTGCAACAACTGTTGTTCCTGCTCATCAGTAAGCAAGGCAGATATAATAGCAGGGAGTTTCCCATCCCTCTCAAGATAAGCATATTTCAAATGAGATGCTAAGGGTTTCAACTCCAAAGTGGGTGGATGTTCCACAGATGGCAACATTTTCTTGCCTAAGTAATTTCAGCCACCTCAACATCACACTCGAATGCCACATAGGTATCATCTAGTGAAACCGGGTCCTCAATATCACCTGTTTTAAAGTTTTCTTTGTCGTCTAAAATTGTGTACGACATATTCGAAAAACAAAAATCCAAAGAAGAAGAAAAACCAGAAAAAGCGTCCAAAAAACCAACAGCAAAATTGTTCATTACATTACTTAGTAAATCATACAAAACAAAGAATGGTCTTCAGTCGAGTGCTTCAAGGCTTCCAACACATTGAACTACACCTTCTCGTCTCCTATCTCCATAGTCAATGATCCTGCATGCACATCTATCTTGGTACGTGTTGTCATCATGAATGATCTTCCCAAGATAATTGTAGTTGAACTCGTTCCTTCATCGTCCTTCATGTCCAAGATGTAGAAATCTGTAGGAAAAATTAACTTGTCCACTCGGACACATCTTCTAACACACCTGCAAGGTTAACTGTGCTACGATTGGCCAGTTGAATGACCACACTTGTAGTCTTAAGAGGCCTAAGATGAAGAGAAGTAAAAACTGACAAAGGCATCACATTTATAGAAGCTCCTAAATCTAACATGGCACTGTTAAACTTAGTACTTCCTATAACATAGGGAACAGAAAACATACTTGGATCCTTGCATTTTTGTGGTATTTCGATAGGTCTCTTAATCAAGCTTGATACATTTCTTCCCAAGTTGACAACCTTATTATCCCTAACATGCCTTCTATTTGTGCAAAGTTCTTTAAGAAACTTGGCGTATTTCAGAATTTTCCTCACAGCATCCAGCAAAGGGATGTTCATCTCTACCTTCTTGAAAGTATTCAAGATTTCTTAGTCCAACTCCTTCAACTTCTTAGTTTTCGGTTTCAAATGATTTGAATAGGGAGGAAAGGGAGAATAAGATTGGGAAGAATTAGAAGAAGAAGAATTAGTGGATACTAACCTAAAGTCATTAGTGGGTGTAGGCGTCTCAGATGTACATGGTATTGGTTCGCCTGATATCTAGCACAAACACATACAGATTGCATAATATCAGGTCTACTTGCAGTAAGATATAAAAGAGACCCTATCATACCTCTAAACATAGTTTGATTTACCTCAATACCTGATTCGTCTTTATCCAAATGGTAGGAAGTTGCCATAGGAGTACTTGCTGCTTTAGCATTATCCATTTCAAATTTTTTAAGTACTTCCTTACGGTATTTAGATTGAGATATGAATGTCCCTTCTTCCATTTGCTTAATTTGCAAACCAAGGAAGAAGGTTAATTCTCCCATCATTGACATTTCAAACTCACCTTGCATTATGCTTGCAAAACCTTCACATAGAGATTTATTAGTTGATCCAAAAATTATATCATCAACATAAACTTGAACCAATAAAATGTGTTCACCTACCCTTTTAATAAACAGAGTTGAGTCTATTTTACCTCTTTCAAAATCATTTTCGAGCAAAAATGTGCTTAAGCGTTCATACCAAGATCTAGGTGCTTGCTTTAAACCATAAAGTGCCTTTTTCAATTTATAAATGTGATTTGGAAATTTATAATCCTCAAAACCAGGAGGTTGTTCAACGTACACATCTTCTTTGATAAAACCATTTAGAAAGGCACTTTTGACATCCATTTGATATAATTTAAATTTCATAATAGAAGCATAAGCAAGTAGTAAGCGTATAGCTTCTTACCTTGCAACAGGGGCATATGTTTCATCATAGTCTATACCTTCTTCTTGTCGATATCCCTTTGCCACAAGCCTAGCTTTATTCTTAGTAATATTTCAATCCTCATCCATTTTATTTCTGAAAACCCATCTTGTGCCAATCACTTGAAGTGATTCATCTTTTGGAATCAACTCCCATACTTTATTTCTTTCAAATTGATTGAGCTCCTCTTGCATTGCATTGCACCATTGATCATCTTGAAGAGCTTCTTGAACATTCTTTGGTTCAATCTGTGAAACAAAGGCAACATTCATACAAAAATTATTCATATTTCTAGTGATTACCCCTTTTGAAATATCACCAATGATATTGTCTAGAGATAGTCCTCTTGGTGACTTCCAGAACTTTTCATGATCTTCAGATTGAGGAGGTGAATTCTCATTTAAATACATTTCATCAAGGGTCTCCTGAATATATTCTTCATCATCTGTAATTTGCTTATTTGACTTAAGAGGGTTCTCCTCAAGGTCTACAACTTCATCAAAGACAACATGCATGGATTCTTCAACATTCAAAGTTCTTCGATTAAAAACTCTATATGCTTTACTCGTGAGAGAATATCCTAGAAATATTGCCTCATCAGCTTTAGAATCAAATTTTCCTAAATTTTCTTTTCCATTATTTAAAACAAAACATGTGCATCCAAAAATTTTAAGATGAGCAACATTTGGCTTTCTACCTTTAAATAATTCATAAGGAGTAATTTTTAAAATAGGTCTAATAAACATTCTATTTAAAACATAACATTCAGTACTCACAGCATCAGCCCAAAAATACTTAGGAACATTATGTTCATTTAGCATTGTTCTAGCTAGTTCCTCTAAGGACCTATTTTTTCTTTCTACAACTCCATTCTGTTGAGGTGTCCTAGGTGTAGAGAAGTTATGCAAAATTCCATTTTCATCACAAAATTTTTCAAATGACTCATTTTGAAATTCCATACCATGATCACTTCTTATAATCTTAATTTTCAAATCTTTTTCATTTGAACTAATTTTGCAAATTTTTTAAATGCTTTAAAAGCTTCACTTTTTAAAGTAAGAAAGAATGTCCAAGTAAACCTAGAGTAGTCATCCACAATAACAAGAGCATAATAATTTCCTCCATAACTCTTAATCCTAGAGGGACCAAATAAATCCATATGCAAAAGCTCTAATGGCTTTGAAGTAGATAAAATATTTTTTGAATGAAAGGATGATCTTACTTGTTTTCCTTTTTGACAAGCAGTACCTATTTTATCTTTTTCAAATTTTATTTTTGGTAAACGAATTACTAAATCCTTAGAAATCAACTTATTCAATTGTTTCATGTGAATATGAGCAGCCCTTTTATGCCATAACCAAGGATTTTCTTCTTTTGCAACCAGACATGTTATATTACTAGATGATGCATAATCAAGATCAATTAGATAGATATTGTTGTGTCTCATACCTTTTAGAGCAATTTCCTTAGAATTCTTTTGGTGGATAGTGCAGTAATCACTTTCAAAGATAACTTTGAGACCTTTGTCACATAGCTTACTAATACTGAGGAGATTGTGCTTCAGTCCTTCTACAAGTACCACATCCTTGATCTCCAAGGTATCCCCTCCACCAACATCTCCAATTCCAATTATTTTCCCTTTGTTGTTATCTCCATATGTAACAAATCCTTGATCCTTTCTTTTGAGATTCTTAATCTTCTTTTTATCACGATGATGAAGGATTGACCCCAACCAAGGATGGAGGCACATGCTTAAGAAGACTAAGCATGTTTAGAAAGGAAGTTCACTAATCCTTCATCCCTTTCATTTGTGTTTGTTATTTTTGATTCCCTAAGT
>Ga0214544_1003600_pt1 | contig 31851 bp, 36 predicted proteins | sample CNSS3metaG_FD_160074 | JGI IMG/M metagenome (GOLD analysis project Ga0214544, IMG submission 160074) | Root nodule microbial communities from cowpea collected in UCLA plant growth center, Los Angeles, California, USA - CNSS3 | ecosystem: Host-associated > Plants > Roots > Nodule | place: USA...
TAGGGAATCAAAAATAACAAGCATAAATGAAAGGGATGAAGGATTAGTGAACTTCCTTTCTAAACATGCTTAGTCTTCTTAAGCATGTGCCTCCATCCTTGATTGAGGTCAATCCTTCATCACCACCTTTGATTTAAGGATATCTGACAGAAGTTGTCCTTGTAAATGAGCATACCCTTTGGTTCGACTAACTTTCACAATATCTTCAATGAAACTTTTCTCCTTAATGTTCCATGAATATGGTTGTAGATGGCTTTGGAAATGGTGGTTGTACCAGATCCTTCCATTCCACATATCCTTGTACAAACTTTCGTGGATCTATTTTTTATAGTTCGAATCATAGCTTCCACGTGGGATTGTAATCCAACTGGAAAATTAGTAGCAAACAAGACTACTGATAAATTAAGAATGCTTTCAATAATTGTGTCCACTAGTTTTGTGTCACTCCATCAAGTACAATACAAATTATAGAAGAAGTCATGTATTACCCAAATTAATTAAAATGTTAGGCTGATGAAAATAACATATCTTGCAAAGAAGTCCCACATCGCCTAGGACAAGCAAGGGATGGGTGTTAGTGACTATATAATGGGCTTTAAGTCCATGATGTTCCTTGCCCCGAAACAAAGACACTTCAAGCGTGTATTTGACTCTTCTTATTTCTTATACTCTTGTAATAAGAGCGTTGTGAGGTTTGGGTTAAATTATTACTTTGGAGGGTGTGGGTACTCGGGGTCAAAGGGCATGAGAAAGTTATATATGTGTTTTTTAGGGGGTTTTCCCAATAGTGGTATCAAGAGCTATGGTTGGGTAAGGATTTTTTCTTAGTATGCTCTATGGTTGCAGCATAGTCTGATCTTCCACATAAGAAAAGATTAATTTCAGGTTCGGCAGGATTTTTTCTTAGTATGCTTTGTGGTTGCAACGTAGTATGATTTTCCACATTAGAAAAGATTAATTCCTTGTTGTTGTAGAATCATCCTTGGTTGTTGAAGTTGCAATGAGAAATTTGACGAAAGGATCATTGTCAGTGTTGTGTTGACGTGTTGAATCTGTAGTTAGGTTCATTCATGGAGGTTCAAGGATTGTGAGTTGTGCTGGATCTGCAGTGGAGTTCGTGTGTGGCGAGATGCTCCTAGATCTAGGAAGGATGTCGAGGTTGGTGCTCGCATGGCCCGGTGAGTTATGTACGACGAAGATTTGATCTGTGAGTCACAATTTGCAGGCACTATGTGCATGGAAGTGCTATGTGGTTTACAGATTTGCTTCGACAAGAGTCAATGGAGGTGCTACGCTGGTAGGTGTTGCTTCTCCGGCAAAGGAGTCAAACGACAAGGTGGATGCGAAGTGTAGATGTTCGATCTGTGGTTTTTTGCAATGTTCTATGGTTTTGTATCGTGGGTTGCGACATAGTTCCGACAAAGGATGTATGGTGTTTATGCATGAGCATTGGCTAATATTTATGCAAAGTGTGTGGTGATTATACATGGGCATTGGTTACCATTGATGCATGGTGCATGAAAATTCTTGGGATGACTTAATTCGAAGTAGAAATTCTTGGGATGGTTTAATTCCAAGTGAAAATTCTTGGGATGGTTTGATTCCAAGTGAAAATTCTTGGGATGGTTTGATTCTAAGTGAAAATTCTTGGGATGGTTTGATTGTAAGTGAAAATTCTTCAAATGGTTTAATTCCAAGTGAAAATTCTTGGGATGGTTTGGTTCCGAGTGGAAGTTCTTGGTATAGTTTGATTCCAAGTGGAAATTCTTGGATTGTTTGATTTCAAGTGAAAACTGTTGGGATAGTTTGATTTCAAGTGAAAATTTTCAGGACGACTTGATTCCAAGTGATACCCCTTATGGGTGGAGTATGATTGTTAGTATAATCAATAAAGATGTGTTTATTTTAATCAGGGTGAAGAATGTTGGGCTAATGAAAAAAACACATCGCTTAGGACAACCAAAGGCATGGGTGTTAGTGACTATATAATGAGCTCTAGTCCATGATATTTCTCACCGCGAGTCATGCTATGCTTCAGTTGTTTTCCTGAGAACGTTTGGTGAGCAGTTGCTATGAAGGCTTTTCCAAAATCACCCTGTTGAAGACGTACATCAGATAGCTCAATTTCATAACATACCGGCAGAACATGTCGACGATAAGTTTCATGCCATTTAATGATTTGTTGAAGTTGATGAAGACACCAGGAAGATTGAGAATAGGTTTTGGTGAAAACAACTATTACTACCTGACACAAATTCAAAATAGGTTCTTCGATATACATTTCCTTCATTGCATTCTGGTGGTGAAGGAATGTGGAGATTCCAACAGAAGTGAGAACAGAATCGAGATGAGAAACAAATTTCCTGCTAATGTCTTCTCCGGTAAAGTTGATGAGCACATTGTACATCCGTTGGGGTTTGGATGATGAAGACGCTGATTCCATGGAAGGTCAGATAAATGATATGTGCATACACAAAACCATTGAAAGTATAGGCAGAAGATTAATATTTCTTTTTAGTCCTGGGAGCCCGTTAAGACCAAAAGAATAAAATATTACACTAATAACAATATCTAATTCTAAAAGTATAGACAATTCTTAATTTACTACTTCATAACTTTGGATAACTTTGGGTGCTGACAATTATTTAGGATGAGACCAAAGCAATTACCGATAATTTTATGATTCATCCTGGGCTTGTAATCATTGGAATTGTCACCTCGATTACGGTTAAATATTTTTCCCTAACTTTATGTATTTGTACTTTTAAGCATGTGATTTATTCTTATTTTTTTCGTTATAGTAGTTTTAAAAATCTTGTTTTTAGTTTTGGCTCTTATTCTTTGTTTCAAATTGAAGTGACAAAGATGATAAATACTGTACACGTTTTTTTTATGAGGGATAAGATATACAAACACCACAATTTTTATTTTGCACCTATTCAACAGTAATAAAATAATATTTTTATTTTAAAATATAAAATAAATTGAGATGAATCAAGTAAAAATTTAAATATTAATATATGATGAAATATATATTGATATATCTATTGTTTGATCACGTCAACAATCTTTCTATTTAACTTCTTCCAATCTTCCACATATTTATATGTTGGTTCAACATCCTGTTCCTCAATAGAATCAGAAAGACATTTACAAAATAATAAATCTTCCATATCTGAGATTTTCAAATTGAACAATTTATCTCCCATATTCAAAACACAAACCAAAGCTCATAACCGGAGCTCTACTGTCATTTGTTGGAAAGATAACAAAAGTATCAAATAATAAGCGGAAGAAAAATCGAGCTCAATTCATCCTTGTAAAAATATGCAAAATAATAGGATGCAAAAAATAAAGAAGAGAGAAACCAATTCTTTAATAAACTTAAATGTATTAGCCGTTGTTGGTAACTACTTGTTGTATGTAATTAGTCGTTGTGGTAGTTAATGTATTAGTCATTGGTAATTGTTGTATGTAATTAGTCGTTGTGGTAGTTAATGTATTAGTCATTGGAGTCTAGGTAGTTAGTTACCAGTTTATAACTGTTTTGAGTACAACGTCGAAAAATAGTAGGTCTATAAATTGTATTGTTTTGCATGAATGAAATATTAACAAGAGGTGAATAATTTGTTTTCACAATGGAGAGGTTTGTTGTCTACAAAGTGGTATCAAAGCAAGTTAGCTAGAGTGTTTTAGTGAAAAAAGAGAGAGCTTAAGTGTTTGAGTGTTTGAAAAAAAAGAAGCGAATGTGAGATGGTCAGTCTTATAAACAGTGTACTCGTTCCTAAGTTGTCAAAGGCAGACAACTATGATAATTGGAGTCTTAAAATGAAGGTCTTTCTTGGCTTCCTATAAAATTGGGAGGTGGTCAAATGGTTAGTTGAAATCGTTGAAAGAAACACATCTCAAGGTGTCAAAGGTTCTTCTCTAGCTTTTCCATTGTTTATTACATTGATAATCATTTTAGCTGTTAGCTAAGAGTGTCAACACCCAATTTTGTTCGGGTTATAATGTTTTTTTTCTTTTCATCTTATTTTACTTTTATTTTTTATTTTTTATTATTATTCTATTTTTATTTTATTTTTATTTTTATTTTTTTTATATTTCTATTTTGTTTTGTTTTATTTTATTTTATTTTATTTTATTTTTATTTTTATTTTTTCTTTTATCCTTTTTCGTTTTAATCTTATTTTATTTATTCTTATTTTATTTACAATTTTCTTTATTTTCCTTTTTTTACTTTTTATTATTTAAGAAAAAAATGAAATGAAAAAAAAGACGGAAGACCAAGTGGTTAATGTAAGGTCTCTGATGGCTAGCTGGCCATGGTCATGATGGCTGAAAAGGGAAGGAGCAGGAAGCAACATATGCTTTCAGCCTTATCCCACGTCTCGAGGTGGAAAAGGAACAGAGCATAGGCATAACAAATATCATCATAGTCCCTTCATTCAGAACTGCTCATGAACTTAACTAGAAAACATAACCAGAAGTACTTTTAGAATCATCCTCATCACCTGCATAATTTGAATCTTTGAATGCAAGTAATCTCCCCCCCCCTTTCCTGTAGAACATCCCATAACTAGTTGTTCCTTCTAAATACCTTAATATTCTTTTAGCAGCTTGTAAGTGTAACTTTGTTGGCCTTAACATATAACTACTAATTAGACTCACATTGAACATTATATATGGCGTTGTAGTTGTCAAATACATTAAACTTCCTACAATTTGCTTGAAATAAGTATCATCCACAATTGCACCTTCAATATCCTTATTCATCTTAATGCTTGGAACAACGAGACTCTTCACGGGTTTACTCTTGGAAATTACAAATTTCTTCAAAATAACATTTGCATATCTCCTTTGGCACATAAAAATTCCATCTAGTTTTTATAAGATCTCAAAACTAAGAAAGAATCTCATCTTCCCTAAGTTAGTCAAATCATAAGCTTGCATCATAGATTTTTTGAATTTAATTATCATACTCGTGTCATTAAGAGTATAGATCAAATCATCAACATAGATGCTGAAAATTAATATATTCCTAGCACTACTTCTTTTTATGAAGAGGGTTTGTTCACTTGGACAGTTTTGAAAGTCGCTATGCATGAAGTGTGACTTTATATGACTGAACTAAGCCCTTGGTGCCTGTTTTAAACCATATAAGGCTTTATGTAGCTTGTAAACATTGTGTTCCTTCCCTTTCTTGACATACCCCTTTGGTGTCTCTATATACACATATTCGCTTAATTCTCCATGTAGAAATGCTTATTTAACATCTAATTGAAAAATATCCTATCCTTTGCAAGTTGCAAGTGCCATTACTAACCTTATTGTGTCCATGCATGCAATAGAGGCACAAACTTCAGAAAAATCAATGCCATACTATTGAGAGTACCCTTTAGCCACCAATCTTGCTTTATACTTATCAACTTCAGCCACCTCATTCAGCTTTGCCTTGAAAATCAATTTTACTCCAATTGTTTTTGCTCCAATTGGCAGGTCCATGAGCTCCCAAGTTTGATTATTTTCAATTGAGTGGATTTCATTGTTTATAGCCTTTCTTCACTTCTCATGCTTAATAGCTTCCTAAAAAAAATTGGGTCTTGATTCAAAACATCTTAAACCATGTAGGCCTCATCATCTTCTTCACTAAACCCTTCACCACTTACAAATTCTCCCATCCAAGTTGGCTTTCTTCTTTCTCTCCGTTGAATCACTTGTGAATTTGCTCATTCATTTCTAACTCTACTACCCCTATTATGCTCACTACCACTATCAATTTTCATATCTTCCTCAAAATGATTATCCTCACATTTATTCTCATCCTCACTTTCATTAGTATGAAATTCGTCATCTCCTTTGTTTGTTTATTATAATTTGAGCCCCAATCCCAAATTTTCTCTTCTTCAAACATGACATCTTTACTAACTACGATTCTTTTTATCTTAGGGTCAAATAGACGATAACCCTTTGACTCATCAGTAACACCCAACAAAATACAAGGAAAGCTCTTATCATCCAATTTACCTCTTTTTGCCTCTAGTATGTAAACGTGTGCCACACATCCCCAGACTCGAAGGTGCTTTATAGCTTCTTGAGGAGTGACCTTCCTCCGAACATGAGTTCTACATTGATTCAATAGATAAAATGTCCAATTGACGACTTTGGTCTAAAAGGATTTAGGAACTCATTTAGCAGAGAGTAAACAATGTATAAGCTGTGGTAAGTTGACGTTTCATGTCATTTTCCTCACAAAATGATTTAAACTCTAGTGAGTTGAAGCCTCCTCCTCTATCTGCTCGTAAACATTTGATGGATACTCCAAAGCTTCTGATTTTTCAAAAGGTAAATAGACCTAAATTTTATGGCTATAATCATCAACGAAGCTTAAGAAAAGCATTTTTCCACTATTCAAGATTGGTTGTATGGGTTCACAAATATTTGTATTAATGAGTTCCAAGACCTTGCTAGCATGCCATTCACTTGCTTTAGGAAGTGGATTTCGATGTTATTTCCCAATGAAACAGTCAACACAATTGATATTTGAGAGCGACCCAGATTGAAAGTGACCCAAATTGTGACACTTATAACTCTCCACTTTGGATTTTGAGAAGGATTGCCTCCCTCTTCCACTTGCTCTACCTCTACCTTGGGTTTTTCCTCTTCCTTTACCTCTTCCCCTTCCACTACGGCTTTCTAACGTGAGGACTTGTTCATCTTCTCAATTGACTTGCTTAAAATTTTGTTCATGAACCACCAAAGAGATTTTTAGTTCATCAATGGACATTGCTTTTGTGTCCTTTGATTCCTCGATCGAGGCAACAACATAGGTGAATCTTGCTATCAGCGTTAGAAAGATTTTCTCCACCACCTTTGAGTCGGGCATAACATGTCCATTGCTTCTCATTTTATTTGCCACTGCCATTACTCTTACAACATACTTTGTGACACTTTGTTTCAATAGCTTTAAGCACTTCAAACTCTCGCCTCAATGCATTGAGCATAAATTCTTTTTTTACCTCAACATTGCCTCCAAAATTTCTTTTCAGGGAATCCTAGACAATTTTGGATGTGCTCCTATCCAAAGCTTGATCGAAAACGATTCTATCGATGGCCCAGAAAAGTTAATGCTTGACTTTGTGATCTTCAGTTTGGGACTATTCCAATTTCTCCAGTTCAACCTCTATCAGAGCAGTTCCTTCAGGTGGCTCTTCAACACCATTTTTGACCAAGTTCCATAAACCATTGGCACAAAGAAGATTCTCCATCAACTCACTCCAATGGTCATGGTGTTGACCATCAAAGTAAGGGATTTTAGGTGAACGTTTCTTGATATTCATTCTCGTGTGTGATGCTTTTCATTGATGTTAAGACTTAAGTATAGGTGTCAGGCTCAATGGAGGCTTTAATACTAGTTTGAAAAGAATAAATGCATAATTGCACTAGATAGAACTGATATCTTTATTTCAAAAATAGAGAGGTTATTACATAGCCTGTACCTCTCTTAACTGAATACGCAAAAAGTAGATCACGTAATTTTATGTGATAATAGTTGGAATAATAAAACTAAGTGTTCCTAAAAGATAGGACTTATTCAAATACTAACAGAAAGAAATTAATAAATTATAATAATTAAAAAACCATTACAGTATCCTTGTTCTTCTTCTTGGTCGCAATAGTGTGGGTTTTCCCATTGGACAAAACACATAGTCTTTAACAACTGTTTTTTCTCTTCAACCTTTTCTTCTAAAACTCGCTCTTCTTTTTTGTATCTTGTTTGTCTCCTTGGTCGCAACGGACACACACACAAGAGAAGAGTGGAAAAAGTAAATAGTGCAATTAAGAAAGAACTAAGAAATTCCTTTATTCAATGACAAAGGAACCAATAAGAACTGGCTACAAGAATAATTCTTTATCGAACTATTCAATCATTTTCCATATATATTGTGGAAAATAGGAAAGGGAACATGATAAAATTTTGGAATGACAAATGAATTACTGAACAAGCATTACATAAAAACTATACAAGATTATATGTCAAATCCATTAGTAAGCATAGAACAATTGTTGACTAAGGGAGATGGAACATTGACGTTTGGGAATGGGATATAAAGTGGAGGAGAGGTTAGTTTGAATGGGACTTACCTTAGTTAACCATATTAATGAAACAACTGGCATGTACATCACTTAATATAGGGAGAGGGAAGACGAGGTGAAATGGAAAACCAAAAGACTAACAACTATAACGTCGAATTAGCCTATAAAAACCTCGAAGATATAATATCAGTACACATCATATTTGCAACAGTTACAAATTTACATAAATAACAATGCTTTAAAGTATATGCTAGTTATTTTATTTCAATGCACAGGTTCTCACTTCTTGATTCTAAAACCAGAATGCACCACAATATAAATAAATCTACCTAGGTTAGCAATCCATGGAATCTGTAACGTCCCATTTAAAATATAATATAATTAAATGAAACATTACACAAAATAGTAATAGATGCAAGGTCTTGGAGTATAGCCTCTACTCCTTACAGTCATCCAAAGGAAAACAAGAAATGGTCTAAGGCACACCACGATGCCAGTAACCAAGCGTAATAATAAATTGGCAGTATTTTCAAAATAATCCCAAGGACAGCAAAATACATGGGCCATAGCCCTGAGAGAGACTCAGAAGAATAGAACCCAGTCCAGATGGCTACGCAGCGGAACCTCCATCACCCTGATGAGCACAGGTGTTTCTCACATCTGCTCACATCAATAAATTGATGATCATCGCAAAAATTGAAAATCACACATATAGAACATACAACAAACAAACAACATGGTAAGCTAGAGCCGAAAATAGTTTATCATGTAGTTACATACAATTTCATAGTTCAAGATACATATGTCAACCCATCATGTTATGACTTGCAAACAATACACTAATACTCAGACACGACTTATCCAGATACATATAACTTTGTCGGATTCAGCGGATGCGTGCACTTGTGGTGGATTTTCCTGCTCTACCGAGCTGCTCACCCCCGAGCTAAGTGTTACGATGTCTCAACCCCACACACAAGGTTAGCCCTTAATAGGTTTCAGGCCCCCTGCTACTCTCACCACAAGAGTCAGTCCGCTTTATATGAGACTAACTGACTCCTTAGAGCGTTAGGATGCAACCTTACCTTGAATCCTTACTAAATTTTATAGATGGGACACCACCATGAACTCTCGCTAACAGGGGTCATGGAATTGCGTCCCGACGAACTGAGGCACCACCATAAAGTCTCACCTAGAGACTGATGGAATTATGTCCTAACCAAACCAAGAACATGTTTCATCCATTAATATAAAATCATATTCCACCAACCAAGTAACACTTGTCATGCATATAAGTCTTACACCAACCTTTATAACCAATCCTCATTCATATTCCATGTCAATCCATACCAACTCATCATTTTCAATCCTTGAAACCAACCATACATGTAGCATGCCCAAATCATATTAACTCATCCATCGCAGATTAAAGATTATCTCATTCATACATAATCACCCAATTCATTTTTTAAAAGCAAGATCAACACAAACATAGAGCCAACATTTGAGAACATAGAAACAACAGAGCAAGCCACATTCACGCCCAGCTTCTCACTCAGACAGAAAGGTCTCGCTCAAGAGAGAGGGACTCTCGCTCAAGCGAGCTCCTTTCGTCTAGGCGAGAGCTCGACAATTAGAAACAGTGGCCATCTGCCCTAGCTTGCTGAGGCGAGATCTCCTCGCTTGAGCAAGGCATTCTCTCGCTCAAAACGAAGATGGCCCACCTGGGCGATAGCTCGCGCAAAAGGCCTGGGCGAGTCTCTGCCAGTCTCGCTTAGGCGAGACAAGCTCTCTTGGGCGAGATTATCAGTTCTTGTCCCTATTCGTACCTGTAGTAGTCACATTTTCACATCCCGACAACGACACAAGGCATTTCACAGTTCAATAACAGCACACAAGTCATAAATCATGAAATATCATCAAAGCAAGCAGAACAACCAGAGATTTAGCAAAAGCCTAACTTTCCTTACCTGGAAAGTGTTAGCTAAGAGCTTTGACACCTGAACCATGAAGAACAGTAGCTCAAGGAGTAGCTTTGAGAGTTGAAAAACAGTAGAACCAGTTCAAAACGAGCTCACTAAGACAAACCCTAGTTGGAACCACGAAGAAAGAACTGAATGGAGAAAGAGCATGAGTTGGAACTCACTTACGTGGAGTAGAAAATCTGGTTTAAGCTAGCTTGAAGAGGGTTAACGGCTAACCCTAGCAAAGCATTCTGAAAGGAAGATGAGGCGTATGAGAAAGGTTGTTTTGTAAAATGAGTGCTGAATGGGAGACCTAGGCTGCTTTAGGGGTCTTGACACCCTATGTGACAACCCTTAAACATTAGAGCACTAAAATAAAATTGGGCTTTACAGAATCTTCCATTTTCCTTTATAGTTTAGCTTGTACGTATTCTGGATTTTTGCAGTTCAACAATTTTCAACAAAGCCTAAAAGAGTTTTCTCTATATAAGAGAAAGGTGAATTTTATTACGCGTGGTTAAAGTAACTTTAAATCTTGCATGTCCTTTCTCTATATAAGCGAGGGCTTCCCAGAGTAGGTTCTTTTGGAAAAACATTGAGTGCAAGAGCATTAGAGTTCATTGTTCTTTTCGCTGAAGAGTGATTTGAGTTCTTACTGGAGAATTAAGTCTAAGAGAAATTCTGGGAAGAAAGAGTGTTGCATTCAGGCATTAAGGAGTGTGAGGAGTTGTTAAGAGTCTAAGAAGTAAAATGAGTAAACCTAACATCCAGGTAAGGGGGCTAACTCCAGCCTATGCTTTGATTGTTTGAATATGCATGTGTGTGTTCCTATGATGAGTTCACATTGATGCCTTTTCATGCAATATTATGTTGATGAACTGTTATTTATTTTTAACTGTTATTTATTTTTAATATTTATTTTAGTTAATATACTATAAGGCAACACTACCACAAATATTTATTTTTGCCTTGATGAATTGGCTTGATGGTTTAGTTAATATTTATTTTAGCAAGAAACATGAATTGGCTTGATGGTTTAGTTAATATTTATTTTAGCAAGAAACATGAATTGGCTTGATGGTTTAGCATTGATTTGGTATTGACATGGTTGTGGGTTCAAGTCTTGGAGAACCCAAAGTAAACTTTATTTTTTCCAAAGAAGGGAGAATGAAAATTTAGTGTTTGTGAGGGTTGAGAGTCTTGAGAAGAACCAAAGAGGGCCATTGGTGATCAAGGGAGAATTTTCAAAGTTCTAAGCAAAGGAGACCAGATTAGGGGAGCTTTTACGCGTTAACTTTATTTTTAATTTGAATGGCATGGTAAATAGGGTAATTCATGCGTTGGTATGATTATGTAGGATTTGTATATTCCATTTTTAAAGATTGTGATTCTGGGAAATTTCCAGAATTAGTCTGGTTGGTGGTGAACTGCCGCCAGACTTTCTTTTCCTTGCTAGGCCAATTTAGGGTTCCTCTATAGGAACCACCTGCCAGAAATAGGGTAAAATAGAGCAGTCTCCCTCTCAAGCCAGAGTTCTCTTCCCACAGTTAGGGTTTGGCTGCCGTGAGGGTTGCCGCAAGGTGCGTTTCGCATATTCCGTTTGGGGCCACTAGTTCTCCGATAGAAGACCCGTTCGTCGTCTCGTTTATTCCTGTTGCGATGTATGTCGACGATGGTGCGGGAGGGAGCGTGGTCGACGTAGTGAATGGCGGCGAGGCTGGTTCGAGAATGGTGGTTCAGGCAGCGGGATGCACGGAGAAGATGACGCTCGCGAACTCCGACGAGTTGCAGCGACGTCGCAATGGTGTTGTCGAGCGCGGGCTGTCTTGGTGTGGTAGTGGTGGTTCGATGTGCGAGCGACGACGGGGCTGTTGTTGACGACGAGATCGCGACGGTGGTGGCGCGAAGGGAAGAGGCGAACTGGAGCGAGGCGCAGTGGTTGTTGCAGGCCGTGAGTGGTGCTGCAATGATGGATTTTCCGACGAGTGCTGGTGTAGAGGTGGTGGCTACGGGTGGCGGCGGCGTCGAGCAGGGCTACGAGAGGTTGCTGCGTGTGGTGTGCGGGCTGTTCACGTGAGTTGCAGGCGTGAAGGAGAGTGGTGGTGGCTGCGGGACGTGCGGTGCTTTCCGGCGTGGGCAGTGGTGGCCGGACATGGTCGTGGCGGCTGCGGAGTGTGGCGGCTGCGGAATGGGTTGGTGCAGAAGAGAGAGAAAGAGTGATTAGGGTTAGGGTTTGTGTTGGAAAGGAGATGATGACATGACAAACATTGATTGGTGATATGAGTTAGTGGAGGATTGATGATGTGGCAAACTGTCATTGGTTAATTTAGTAAGTGGAGGATTGTCACGTGGCAAAATCTGATGGACTAGAGTTTAAGTGACATTAGGGGTGCAACTTAGTAAAAAGGAGGGGTGCAGAATAGAAATGAACTACTATTACAAGAGGGGGTGTGAACCTGAAAACAGGGGGTGCAACTAGCTCCAGAAATGTTTTATTTTAAAAATAGATATTCCAATTGGAAAAATGGGGTGTAAACATGAGAATTGGGGGTGCATTTAGTACCTGAACTATTTCTCTCCAAAGTTCCTATTTTGGGACTTAATTTATGAATTTAAAATATTCATTATTTACACTCTTGAGGACCTAAATTAAATTACAGTTGAATTATTAAACTCAAGAATATCTAATAATAAATTTAGCATGAAACTAAATACGATTTTTAAGTGCAAAAATAATACTAAATTCCCAAAATTTAATTATTGAATGTGAGTCAAGGTTCGACTCATCATAACTTCCACGCAGTTTGGAAGCGGGCAGCGCTTTGCGGTACGTGCCCCCCGACAGGCGATTTTACAGCAGCAGTATTGGTGTGATTGTGTGATATATATAACTATGCAATATTTATATGTATATGTAATATGTTAGCTCACCTTATCTGCTTGTGTTTGGGGATGATCGTGTACGCGGTACACGGGAGCAGATGTTATTGCAGGTGGATCTAGTGAGGCCTAGAGACGGAGCGGGGCTAGTTTTGGGAGAAGATTTTAAGAGAACTTTTATAAAGTTTTTTTTATGCTTTCAAATAAATTGTAATTATAAATATTTTGGACTTTTGGATAATTACAATCTTATTTATACTTATGAATTTTGGTTTATTATGAAAAGAATAAAAGTTTATTTTAATTTTCCCGCGTTTTAGGAATATTAGATATAATAAATGAAGTTTTATTATTTACTTCTTTATTTTATTATTTAAATTCGTACCTTGATTGTTTTCGCTTCTATTTTTTAATGGAACATCTTTCAAATGGATGTGAAGAATGAATTTTTAAATGGGATCAATATCAAAAGGACCAGCTGGATGAAACTTGCCGGCATAACCATTGTTACCTTTGTTTGCATATCAAAAAACGTTAGGCACATTATAGAATCCATTCTGAGAAATATTAATGGAAGGAGTTTTAATTGATTTCTTCCTGATAACTTTCAATAACTGAGATAACCGTATCATAATCTTCTAGCAGACCTTCAAGGATCGCATCTAAGTGCTCACAAGAGAGAACAAGATTACCACAAGATCCAAGAGCATCAACAATAAATTTGATGTAAAGAAGATACTAAGACATAGTTTTTTGATCAAGCATCGTCGTGCAAAGCTCAGTGCGTTACTGTCGTGCCTTGGCACACATTTGTTTCTAAAAATACTTATGAAGTTGCTCCCAAATCTAAATCTGATAAGAATGAGCGCAACCGATCAAACAAGATAAAATGGAGAAGGAAAGTGACAATTGAGGCCACAAGATAAGAATCTGATCCTACTGTTCCCAACTACAATATCTAGATTCTCATTTCTGAGAGAACGATCCTCCTAAGTTAGAAATCACATCAGAATAATTGGATTCGCAACAAAACATTGTAGTTTGTGCACTTTAATGACTTGGTCAACTTGTTGCCACCATAGGGGAAAATTGGAATCAGTAAGTTTCTCATAAATTGGATGAAAAGGAGCGGAAGAGAAAATAGTGTTCCGAGAGGACGATAATAAACTCTGTAGTATTTGATTATTGGTTAGAAATGAAAGCCACTCCTCATTATATATTGAAGTAGGAACATGTACCGAAAGCAAAGCAAGTGTAAACAACATAATGTAAAATACTGACAACTGTCTTAACTTATTTCAGGTATCCTATACACTAATAATTATTACAGTTCCTTTATTGAACGATGCATGATTTTTGCATAGGTCTAATAATTGACCATCCTCACCTATATTGTCAAGTACAATCAACACCTTTTTCCCAAGAAGCCTTCGTCGAAGCATACTTCTTCCCTTCTGAACGCTATGTATCTCCACGTTTGATTTCAGGAGATCTGACAGAAGTTTTCCTTGTAAATAACCATACCCTCTCGTTCGACTAACTTGCAAAATATATTCAATGAAACTTTTCTCCTTGAATTGTTGGGAATAGTTCAAGTGTGAGTCAAAGTCCCACATTGGATAGAAAAGACAAAGTTAATATGAAACTTTTCTCCTTGAATTGTTGGGAATAGTCCAAGTGTGAGTCAAAGTCCCACATTGGATAAAAATCCCAACATGAATGTACCATTACTATGATTGTAGATGGGTTTGCCAACAGTGGTTTTACCAGATCCTTCCATTCCATATATCGCCATCGTACAACCTTCTGTGGATTTCATTTTTATTGTTCGAATCACATCTTCCACGTGGGATTGTAATCCAACTGGAAAGTTAGTAGCAGACAAGACTGATAAATTAAGAACGCTCTTAACAATTGTGTCCACTAGTTCTGCATCACTCCTTCAAGTACAATACAAACTATAGAAGTCATGTATTCCCAAAATTAATTAAAGTTGAAGGTTAAAATATTTTTGCTGAGTGAGTGATTTACCTGTAATTGCTCTCATCCCATCCAAAGAAATTTGCAACTTTGGTGAGTGCATAGCTCCACCTGGACATGCCACGCTCCAGTTGTTGTACTGAGAACGTTTGGTGAGCAGTTGCTGTGAACACTTTTCCGAAATCACCCTTCTGAAGACGTACATGAGATGGCTGAATTTCGTAGTATACGGGCAGAACATGTCGGCGATAAGTTTCGTGCCATTGAATGATTTGTTGAAGTTGATGAAGACACCAGGCAGATTGAGAATAGGTTTTGGTGAAAACAACTATTACTACCTGACACATATTCAGGATAGGTTCTTCGAACTGCGTTTCCTTCACTGCACTCTGGTGGTAAAGGAAAGTGGAGATTCCAACAGAAGTAAGGACAGAATTGAGATGAGAAACAAATTTCCTAAGAATGTCTTCTCTAGAAAAGTTGATGAGCACTATTGAAACCCTAAAACCCCTTAGGGTTTCTCGTTTTCCCTTTCTATAGCTGATTACTTACTTAATCAATAATCTAGGGTTTCCTTGGTAAAAACCCCCTTTTCCCCTTTTTCTATAAAAACCCGCTTGGGTGTTTCCCTTCAATGTAACAATAAACAAAAATAGTAATAGAAAGCTTTGCTTACCTTCTCTTGCTCCTCACACGAGCACTGGATCTGCCTCTCGCTGCAGATCCACTTTCTCTTTCGTCACCCACCATCTTCTCTTCCATTCCTTCCCTTCTTGCGCTCTCAGCCATGGCCACTATCTTCTCTCTCACGGATATAATAAAAGGAGTGGTTGTGGTACTTCAATATGGTATCAGAGCAGGTTTCTAACCTGCTATGCTTCCGCTTTTCACTTTCTTTCTGCCAAGAACGTGATTCTTGGCATCCTTTTGAAGAGTCATGGATGGGAAATCTGAAACCAAGCCAGAATACACCAGCCAGAAGGCTAATAACTTTGATCTTGATCAATCCCTCATACCCACCAATCCCTACTACTTGCACCCTGGAGAAAATCCAGGTTTGGTCCTAGTTTCTAATGTTTTAAATGATAATAACTACATTTCTTGGAGCAGGAACATGCAACATGCCTTGCTCTCCAAGAATAAGCTGAAGTTCGTTAATGGCAGCATTAAAACACCTCTGCCTACTGATCCAAACTATGAATCCTGGGAAAGATGTAACGTGATGATTCTTTCATGGATTATGAGGACTCTCGCACCAGACATTGCAGAGAGTGTAATGTACATAGATTTTGCTAAAGAACTATGGGAAGAATTGAGGGAAAGATTCTCTCAAGGGGACTACTTTCAAATCTCTGATTTGTTACAAGAAGTTCACTCTATCAGACAGGGAGATAGAAGCATAACTCAATTTTTTACAGAATTAAAGAAATTATGGGAAGAACTGGAGTTCTTGAGACCCATACCCAACTGCACCTGTGGAAAGCCTTGTGAATGTGATCTGTCCAGAGTTTTTTTGAAACAGAGGGAGACTGAACATGCCATCTGTTTTCTAAAGGGATTAAATGACAGCTACAATAGTCTCAAAACTCAGATATTGCTCATGGAGCCTCTACCTAGCATAAACAAAGTTTTTTCTCTTGTCATGCAGCAAGAAAGAAAGGGCAATGGTTCTGGGAATCTAGCTAATGAAAACAAAGTTCTCATGAATGCAGCTGACAAAGGATATAGAAACCAGGAACAAGCTTCTTGGAGAGGACAAAGAAGAGGCAATGGGTCTCGAACACAAGGAAGAGGCAAAGGCAGAAATCCTAACCAAGGAAAGCAGTGCACCTACTGCCACAAAATGAACCACACTACAGAGGAGTGTTATTCAAAACATGGATATCCTCCATGGTACAAACAAAGGACAGAACAAGATAAAGGGACCTATGGCAATAAGAACTCTAATGCTCAACAGATGTGCAACCTCAATGTCAATGCTGAAACTCAAAAGCCCTCTGATCACACTCCAGAAGAAGGTGCTGCTAATGCAACCTTGAGCATTAAGCAGATTCAGAGACTGCTAAAGCTTTTAGATGACAAAGATGAGCCAAAGCACTCGGTCAGCCACATCTAGAGCTTCAGCAATAATGTCTCAACCCACAAGAATCAGCAAGGTAAAACCTGGATCCTTGATACAGGGGCCACAAATCATGTGACCCATGACATAAGTCAATTTTCTAGTTTTTACAAAATTAAACCTATTACTGTAAAACTGCCTAACAATTCTACTATTACTGCTGAATTTGTTGGAACTAAAAATTTTTCAGAATCTTTCATCATTTTCAATGTGCTATACATTCCTGAATTTTCCTTCAATATAATATCTGTTCAAACTCTCATAAAGGACTCAAATTGTAAACTAATTTTCTTTTATGAGCAATGTCAGATACAGGACAATCATTCATACAAGATGATTGGGCATGCTAGCATGATAAGGGGGCTGTACTACCTTGATGAAAACACCTCTACTTCACGAGATCATGTTTTTGTTAATACTACTATGAATTACTCTAAAAAAGACATAAATGTATGGCATTACAGACTTGGACACCCATGTAATAATGTTCTAAGACAAATTTGTAGAGCTTTTCCTTATGTTCATGATTCTTGTAAAAACATATGTGACATATGCCATTATTCAAAGCAACATAGATTGCTTTTTCCTCACAGTACTACTACTTCTGATAATTGTTTTGACTTGATTCATGTTGATATATGGGGTCCTATCTCTATTCCTTCCATACATGGGCATAAATATTTTCTTATTGTTGTAGATGACTTATCTAGACATACTTGGGTTTTTCTCATGCATTGTAAGGGAGAAACCAGAAACCTTCTGTTAAATTTTGTCATCTACATTAAAAATCAGTTTAAGAAGGATATTAAGACTATCAGATCTGACAATGGTCCTGAATTTGAGTATGATGATCTTTATAATAAATATGGTATTATTCACCAAAGGAGTTGTGTTCATACTCCTCAGCAGAACTCTGTTGTTGAAAGAAAACATCAACATATTTTAAATGTTACTAAAAGCTTGCTTTTCCAGTCTAATATACCTAAATGCTATTGGTCTTATGTTGTTAATCATGTTGTTCATATAATAAACAGAATACCATCTACTGTTTTGACTAATAAATCCCCCTATGAAATGCTTTATTCAAAATCTCCTCTTATATTGATTTGAAAACCTTTGGATGTTTAAGTTTTGCCTCTACCCCTGATATAAATAGAAATAAACTTGATCCTAGGGCAAGAAAATGTGTTTTTATTGGGTTTAAAAATGGAATAAAGGGACACATCCTGCTTGACTTAAAATCTAGAGAGATTTTTATAAGTACAAATGCTTTGTTCTATGAAACCATTTTTCCATGCAGCTCTACGGAAACCACCATTGTTGAGAAAAATAATCACATGAATCAGGATTTTAGTTTCTTGAATGACTCCCATATCAATATCAGGGAGGACCATTTTGCTCTTGATAATTTTGCAGGAGAAATTCAAGAAAATGACAGTACTACTGATGATGAAGAAGACAAGACAACTAACAGCTCCAATCTACAACAGACTGAACCTGAACAAATTATGAACCAACCTGCCCAAGCTTAGGACAACCAAGACAATGCGGCCTATGAACAGAGTGACATAGAAGACAACATTCAGGATTTGAGAAGATCCATAAGAGACAGAAAGCTTCCTCACTATCTAAAGGACTACCAGGTTAATGGTTCCTTAACTATCAATAACTCCTGTCAACTTAAGCCTACTAATCAAATTAAGGCCAATTACAAAACTGCTTATCCTATTGATTCTGTTGTTTCTTATAATGGTTTATCAAAGGAGCATCTTCACTACACTCTCACCATCATTGCCAACCATGAACCACAATCATATATTGAAGCTAGCAAAACTAAGGAATGGAGGGATGCTATGAACAGGGAAATACAAGCTCTAGAAAACAACAAAACCTGGTATCTCACCAATCTCCCAAATGGAAAGAAGCCCATAGGTTGCAAATGGGTTTTCAAAACCAAGTATAATTCTGATGGGAGTATTGAGAGGCATAAACCTAGATTGGTTGCGAAGGGATATTCCCAACAAGAGGGAATAGACTACTTTGATACTTTCTCTCCTGTGGCTAAACTCACAACTGTAAGGATTATTCTAGCCTTAGCAGCTGCTAAGGACTGGTGCATATATCAACTTGATGTTGATAACGCCTTTTTACATGGAGATTTGAATGAAGAAGTCTACATGACACCTCCACGAGGGCTGAACTTCCCAAACAAGGACAAGTTTGTCGACTAACTAAGTCCCTATATGGCCTCAAACAGGCCAGCCGTCAGTGGTTTGCTAAACTCTCCTCTTTCCTCTTAAACCTTGGTTTTGCTCAATCTAATTCTAACTACTCTCTTTTTATACATAAAACTTCTAGCACTTTCACTGCTTTGCTTGTGTATGTAGATGACATTATTCTATCAGGGAATTCTATGGAGATTATCAATAAGACCAAAGGTACCCTGCATCAAACCTTCAGAATCAAGGACTTGGGGAAACTAAAATATTTTTTGGGTTTTGAAATTTCAAGGACCAAGAAAGGGATCCATATGTGCCAAAGAAAGTATGCCCTGGACATACTAAATGAAACTGGAATGACTAACAACAAACCCTGCCAAACCCCCCTCATGAGTGACACTAAACCTCTTTTTGCCACCAACAATACATCCTACAATGTTGATTCCTACAGGCGATTGATAGGGAAACTACTCTATCTCACCAACTCTAGACCTAACATCAACTACTCTGTCCATCTTCTCAGTCAATTTGTGCAAGCACCCACTACTTACCACCACCAAGCTGCCCAGCATATCCTAAGATACATCAAGGCCGATCCTGGTCGAGGGCTGTTTTTCCCTAGAGACACTAGTCTACAAATTAAAGGCTTCAGTGATTCTGATTGGGCCACATGCCCTGAAACGAGACGCAGTATCACTGGTTACTGTGTATTCCTTGGAGAGTCCCTCATCTTATGGAAGTCCAAGAAACAGAGCACTGTTTCTCGATCATCTTCTAAAGCTGAGTACAGGGCTCTCACAACTACCTCTTGTGAGATTCAGTGGATTAGCTATATTCTTCATGACCTCTGCATTCAGCTTGATCCGCCTCCAGTGCTCTACTGTGATAATCAGGCCGCTAGACATATTGCTCAGAATCCCTCATTCCACGAACGAACGAAACACATTGACATTGACTGTCATGTGATTCGCGAGTGCCTTCAGAACAACCTCTTCCACCTTCTTCCTATGAGCTCCAGTGACCAGCTCGCCGACATTTTTACGAAAGCTCTTCACCGTACCAACTTCAAACTCAACGTTCACAAGCTTGGGATGTTGAGCATCCACCATCCAGTTTGAGGGGAGGATATTGAAACCCTAAAACCCCTTAGGGTTTCTTGTTTTCCCTTTCTATAGCTGATTACTGATTTAATCAGTAATCTAGGGTTTCCTTTGTAAAAACCCCCTTTTCCCTTCTTCTATAAAAACCCGCTTGGGTTTTTCCCTTCAATGTAACAATAAATAAAAACAGTAATAGAAAGCTTCGCTTACCTTCTCTTGCTCCTCACACGAGCACTGGATCTGCCTCTCACTGCATATCCACTTTCTCTTTCGTCACCCACCATCTTCTCTTCCATTCCTTCCCTTCTTGCGCTCTCAGCCATGGCCACTATCTTCTCTCTCACGGATATAATAAAAGGAGTGGTTGTGGTACTTCAATAAGCACATCGTACATCCATTGGGGTTTGGATGATGAAGACGCTGATTCCATGGAAGGTATAATAAGATAAATGATCTGTGCAGAAACAAAACCATTCAAAGTAGGCAGAAGATTAATATTTCTTTATAGTCGCGGAAGCGGGTTAAGACCATAATAATGCCTAATTCTAAAAATTTAAACAACCCTTAATTTATTATTTTAATCATAACTTTGTTTGTTGGCAATTATTTAAGATTAGACCAAAGCAATTACTGATAATTTTCCTATACATCTTGGACTCGTAACCTTGCGCTTTTCACCTCTATTATATTAAACCCTATTTACGGTTAAATATTTTTTCCCCTAATAACTTTATGTATTTGTACTTTTATGCGTGTGATTTATTCTTAATTTTTTCCTCTCGGTAGTTTTAAAAATGTTGCTTTAGTTTTCGTTGTTATTCTTTGTTACAGAACTGTTCCAGTGACAAACCATTATACTAATGTTATTGAATTTAAAATTTAAATTGACGTATTAAATAAATTAAAACAAAAAGTATTGCATGTACAAGCACTAAAAAAATACATGAACATAAAGCAAAAACTATCGTATATATTCTTTTCCTCCCACCTCACCCTTTTCGTTTTACCTTTTTTTTTTCTTAAATTTTTAAATTGATCCTCATTATGATGAAAAAAATCATATATATATATATATATATATATATATATATATATATATATATTAACATACATTCATGTTTTAGATCCATTTACTTGTGTTTTTTAGGGTTAGTTTTGTGTGTATATAACATATATCGTGTAACATTATATACAGTCAATACTACATAATCTCGTTCTTCATATACTTCTTTATTTTCTACATGATATCATAACCCCAAATAGGGATGTCAAAAATATTTGTACTTGCGGGTATCCGTGGATAAAACCCGCAATGGGTAGGAAACGAATATTAAAAATGGATACCCACTACCTGCGGGTATGAGTATTTTTGATACCTGCATGTTAACGAGGTAGGTACGGGTATCATAGTATCTGTACCCATGGATACCCATACCCGCTAAACTTTAATTCATAAAAATACCCTTATATATATATATATGTATTAGTAAAAAACATTATGATATAATATTTTCTAAGCTACACATCTTATTTTCTTTTGTCTTCATTCTTCTAGGTTCAAGTATTGGTACGTTGTCTTCTTCCAAGTACAACCCTTGACATTCTTCTTTTTTCCTTCTTTGAAATGGGGCATATACATCAAACCTTATATAGACAGTGCGTTTATGGTATGATTGCTGTCAAATGATGGAATCAAAATAAGAATACTTGACACGTGGCAGTTGAGGTTTATTATTTGATTATTTTTCAGGAATCAATTGGAGAAAGTGGGCTTGTTGATCAAAACACTAATTATATTAATTTTTATAATTATTTGGACTTGTATGGACTTGAGTTTGTTTGAACTTTATTTAAAATTTATGACAGTGATGTATTTTATTTTATTTTATTTGAATTTATTATTAAATGTTTATTTTTTAAATAATTTTGTAAATACCCGCGATACCCATGGATACCGCGAATATGAAGAAAATAGACGGGTACCCGCATAACGGATACCCGACGGATATGGGTATGGGTATGGGGCAAATATTTATCCAGCGGGTAGGGTACGGGGGAGCTACTACCCGTACCTTACCTGCCCCGTTGACATCCCTAACCCCAAACGATCCATGATTAAGAAGGGATTCTTGCAGAAGTTCCACTTTCTTAAATCTTAAGCCCTAAGTCTTAAGTCTCTTTCACAAATTTTATGATTGAAAATGGATTCTTCTAGTAGTTCTTGTTTCGTAAAGCCTAAGCCCTAAGCCACCAGCCACAAACCCTAAGCCCCAATCCTCTTTCACAATGTTTCACAAAAATTATGATTGAGAAGGGATTCTCCCAGTTCCATTTTCCTAAACCCCAAGCCCTAAGTCATAAGGCCTAAGCCCAATGCCTTTTCCACAAATTTTCAGGTTTCACTCGATCGCGTTTTTATTTTCTGCTTAAGGTATTTTTTGAGGTTTTACACCAACTTCTTTATGTCATTTGAAGGTATTGAAATCCTCTAACATTGGGTTTGTATTATGTGTTGTTCTTTGCTTTCCTTGTTGTGTTCGCATTTTTGTTTTGTATTTGATTTGTTTTGGTGATGTGTAAAGATGATTTTCTTCCGTATATTAGTGTGATTGGATGGTAAAAATTATTCTATTGGAATTATGTTATGAAAAATTCTCTTTGTGGAAAGCCCATGTGATGTTATATTTCAAGGGTTAAGGAAAAATCTATTGACACCAAAGTCAATGATTATGCTACTACTTTAGAGGTATGGGAAGTAGATAACTCTAAAATTATCACATAGGTTTATAATTTTTTCACACACTCGATTGGTGTTCAATTGGAAAAAATATGTTTTAGAATCGCACAACGGAATGATTAAGCGTGTGGACAAAACTAAACCAAGAAGGAGGATGAATTAGATTCTTAATAAAAATTGTGCTTTAAAATTTTTTCCATTTTAATATCAAAGTTCAATTAAAATTATTTTCTTTATTTTAATAACCACAATAAAATAAAGAGAGTAAGGAAGAGAAAATTACACAAGGCATTTATATTGGCTCGGATCAAAAGATCCTATGTCAAGTTATTAATCTCTAAAATACGAGATTAACTCAGTCACTAAAATAAACCACAAATACAATCACAGAGAAGAAAGTTTAGGCTTTAGAAAACACCTCTCTTGAAGCCACAAGAGATGAAGACACCTCCTTTGAAATTGTATGTCTCACGCCATGTGTATTTAGAACATATTCCATTCTTTTCTCTTCCAGCTAGCTCACATTATTTAAATACATCTAATGTCCTTAAAACTGATCATTTTGATATTGATGACACTACACCTACTTTCGTTCCAACTTTAGTACCTTTTTTAGCACAAATTACAAACACCATACCAAAAGTTGATACTAACACTGGAATGGAAAAGCATATGTATTAACAACACAAATTACTCAAGAATTCAAATCATTACATCTAATCCAAACAAATAGGGTTAACTCTCCATGGTGGAGAACCCAGGGTTTACAAATTGAAAAGATATGGAAGAAATGGAAACCAAAGAGAAGATGCAAGCCCTCTCCCAAGGTTCTTGGCAACTACTCCATGCTCCAATTGTGCCTACCATTCGCGTCTTCATATCCAAATTGCAACCCATCTTCTTCTCCATCCTCAAGAGGGTGAAAACCACCATGAATGAAGGAGAAGACCCAATGAGTAGTGTGAGAGCTTCCCAACACCCCTAGCAACCTCCAAGAGGCTTTCCAAGCACCCAAAAGTGTTTCTCTATCGTGCAAAATGAGGAATGACCAAACCCTCCCGAGAAGCAAGATTAAATACCCATTTTCTTCACATGCTAACGACTTCACTGCTCAGCCTTGTCAAAGCATCACTAAACCTTGTCTCAGCACCGCTTAACACCAGGTTTTGCGAATTGAACGGTGCTCAACCCTAAGTTTCTACAGCTCATCCTTGTGGCACTCAACCACTCATCCCTAGGATGTTTGAGAGCATTATGTAATTCAAGCATTGGCGTGATCCTAGTGGCACTCGACATGCTATTTGCTTCAAATTGATATTTTCTTGTCCAAAACATGTTCTTGTGAGTTCTTGTTTCTTTTCCGCCACTAGAGTTGTTCCCTATTCATTTATTTCACACTCTTAAATAAAGATATTAGAGGTAAAACAAGCATACAACAACTAAAATAACAAATCATACAAAAACAAATAAATTTAAGGATAAAACAAGATAAAAGCTAGGAAATAGTGCATTATTCATGACAATAGACACACAAAAATAGGTAAAAATTGACATTATAAGTCTACATGATTCCAACACCAGGTGTCTGTCACACATGTAGTGAAGTTTGCAAACTTCGAAAAGCCCTCTATGGTCTTAATTAAACACCTTGTGCTTGATTTCAGAAGTTTTCTACAATAATTGTCTATCTTGGTTTTGTTGTTAGTCATCATGACTCTACATTATTTGTCAAGGAAACCAATGAGGACATATCTGGGTATCCTTATATGTTGATGATATGATTATTATTAGTGATGATTTTGATGGGACTTCATCTTTAAAAACTGCATTATCCCATCTATATGCTATGAAAGGTTTGGCTGTACTATGTTACTTTTTAAGTATTTAGGTTACTTCTTCTTCCAAAGGTTATCTTTTGTCTTAGTTTGAGTATATTACTGACCTATTTGATTGGGCTCGGCTTATTGACATCAAGATTGTTGATACTCCTCTTGAGACAAGTGCACAATATTCCCCATCGTATGGTGTTCCTTTGACTGATTATACTCTATATCGAACTACTGTTTGGAGTCTGGTTGATCTTGCTATGACTTGTCTAGACATTTCACATGTTGTTCATGTTCTTAGTCATTTTGTTTCAATACTCACAACAGTTCATTGAGGTGTGTCCTTCGTATTCTTAAGTATCTTTGGGGCACTTAGTTTTAGTATCTTTTGCTTTCTTCTATGTTGTCTTTAGACTTGCATGTCTATTGTGATGTAGATTGGAATGTTGATCCTAATCATCATAACTCCACTACAGGGTGGTGTATTTTTCTTGGCGATTTCAATTATAAAATGGAAGAATAAGAAACAAGATGTTACATCTAGACCGTCTATAGAAGTTGAGTATCATGCGATGGCTTTGAGTATCTGTTAGATCATTTGGCTGTGTTGGTTACTTGCAAATATGAGTGTCTATTTGAAAGATTTTACGCCACTAAATTGTGATAATAAAAGTCTTATTCATATTGCTCACAACTCTGTTTTTGCTCATCATCATCTTAACGTTGGCACTATGTCTTTACAGATTGGAGATATACTTAACAAGTTGCACCCCGTTTTACGCTTTCGTTTTTTATTTAACAAACTCTCAACACATTTATCTGTAGCATTGTGAGTTTGAGGAAGAATGTTAGCATAGCCCCATATTTTAGGCTCATTTACTTGTAGCTTATAGGGTAAGCTCCTCTCTCTCTCTCTCACTCTCTCTCTCTAACACAAAACAGAGTCTGTTTTTATTTCAAAATGCATGTCTTTTTCTAAGAAGATTACTTAATGAGATATTATATGTTTAAAGGGAAAAGAATTGACAAAAAGTAACAGGAAAACAAATACAATAAACAGCTCAAGTGAAGCTGAGTAAGCACAATGAGAGGAGTGACAAACAGGATAAAGTAAACATGAATTTCAAAACTATAAGCTATACTCTAAAGAAAAATAAGGAAAGGATGGAGAAAAAATGAATTTCAATGAAGGACACATTAATTCCTTAACTAAAGGGATCGTGCACTTCTCAAAGATGATAAATTACTATCAGAAGTTACTCTACAATTTTCTTTATGAATTTAAGGACAGATTTTTTCTGTGGTGTTGGCTCCTTTTCCAAGTAATTTGATTCACCATATATAAGATAGACAAATGTGTTCTTTACCACCAATCCATGACCAAATGTCACAAAAATCTCCACCTTGTCTCCATATCCAAAGTTTGACATTATATACCTTCCCAATCTATATCATTAAAGGAAATTCCTGTACCATGCATGTGTATGTGGAATGTGCACTTTGTGTAATTAACAATTAAGACGCTTCTGAGACATTCAGTTGCCTCAATTTCTTTCACATCAATATCTGGAGGCACAGTGAAAGAAACAGAATCTCCCTCACCCATATAGGCTAACCAATAAGGATGGTTGTCACCTAGAAGAGAGACATCACAAGATTCACTACTTGCCAATAACTGTACCATGACATAAAAAACATAGTCATTTATCTAACTTTCCTACTCAATTTGTCTTATACAATCATTATGTGTGGTTAAAGAGTACAAAATGCAATACATAATTAAAGCATTCCAATGCTAATTAATTTAAATAAATTTGATTAGTACCTTTGTTGGGTAAAAATCACCATCATGTCGTTAGGGATTTAGAACCATTTCTATTGTCGTGTCTTTCAGTTTATACAATCATTGAGTATAAAACAATTATGAAACTAGTCAAGATAGAAAGAAGAAATCAATTTTCTAGTACTTAGTATAAGCACGATCATTTGCTTACTTGATTATTAAAATTAGATACTTTTGGATGAAGTTGTGTAGCTGTATAAGCACGCAGTGCTAAAAGTATAGGATTGTAGTTTCTATTAGATACTTTGATAGGATTATTTTACGTTCTCTTAATCAATAGCTAAAATGATGGTGAAGGTAATAAACAAAGGAAAAGTTAGAGAAGAACCTCAGATATGTTACGGCTGATAGTATTGAAGAATTCATAGTATGCTCCAACACCAATCAAAGCAGACCTGAAGTGCTGCTTTGAAGTTCCTGATTCTGTAGTATTTGAAAAATATTCGACCAGAATGTTTTGTACTTGCTTAGATAGTTGAAACTCGGTGTCACATTGTACCAAAATACTTCGAAGATTTGCCAAGCTACCAAGCAATGGCACAATATCATCCCAGCTATTATTGATATCCATGCACAATGAATGAATATAGGATACAGGATTCATTGTTGGCGACATCCAAGACCGAATAATGATTGAAGGAAAAAGATTACATGACAATCTCTCCAATCCTGGTTGGGACAAATATCCAATAGCTTTCGAAGTTACAATTGAAAAGGGCACTTGTTTGACTGCTGTATTTTCAGCAATTAGAGTTATCAACGATTTCATTCGCACTATATCTTTTCCCACTCGGCCAATCTTGGAACACCCAGAGAGGATAAGAGTTCTTAAAGATTTCAACTTATATATCTCTCTGGGGAGATTGCTTAGACATTTACAGTCCTTCAAATTAAGCAGTATAAGATAACAGAGATGTCCAATAGATCTGTGTACTTTGCGTAATCTGGGACAGTCTTTTAGAATGAGTTGTTCAAGACTTGGTAGTCTAGAAAAGTCAGGTGTTTCTGTCAAGTACATGGAGTGACTAAGATTAAGTACTTTTAGCGATCTCAAAACCTACACCAAAATAGTTTTTTTCTAAATATTAGAGACGGAAATAACAAGTGAGATAGTAGCAAGTCACTATTTTATTTTAATTAAGCTTTGTATTTTAGTGAAGAATGGCTCGTAATAAAACCTGGGGTTCTTCCCAAAAGAATCGAAGAAGACTGTGTTTTAGATCAATCGTTATTGTATCATGGACATTAAAGGCGAAAGGTATGTATTCTGAAGAACACCCATGCAAACTAATCCATCTCAATTTCTGAGAAAGGTTCTCAGAATTTTCAACGTCGTTCGGCAGTCTTGATGGTTTTCTTATAGATGAAAGCAATCTCACAGGCAATAGCTCAGAGTCTTTTCTCCCCTGTGACTTAAAGAGCAAAGAAAAAAATTGTATTGCGTACATGGGAAATTAAACAATTTTCAAAAGAAGTTTCTAACCACATACAAAGAATGTTCTTACCGTATTCACCTTCAAGGCATATTCTATAACATCACCATACAACAGTCGTATTTCTGTTGAATTTAGTTGAAAAATTGTTATTCCTATTTGTTGTAGCAAAGGATGCATTCCTAATTTGTTATTCCTTTTAACTTTAATGAGGTTACGCTCCATAAGAACTCTTATTCCACTATCAGCATCTACTCCCGAGCCATTTAGGATCTTCGTAGCATAGGCTCTGTCTTTACCAACAAAGAAACAGCATACATCAAGGAATAAATCTCTTTCCATTTGATTGCGTAAACCGCCCAAGCTTATTTTCAATTTCAGTTCAACATCGTACATGGGTGTTTCCTCTAATTCATACAATACACTATGCCATTCCACTTGCGTCCTTTCAAATAAAGTACTTCCAATGACTTCAAGAGCTAGAGGCAGTCCTCCACAACAAGAAATTACTCTTCTTGCAAGGTAATCGTATTCTTCTTTTGGTTTTGGTTCTCTAAATGCGTGCCAACTAAGAAGCTCAAGGGACTCCTTTTCATTCATTAGATTTGTCCGAAAAACAGAATCAACTTGATGTTTCCTCAGTAGGTCTTCGTCTCTTGTTGTAATGATTATGACAGTTCCTTCACTTAACCATGATCGACTTTTCCTTAGATCTAATAATGGAAGATAGTCATCCATATCATCAAGTACAATGAGCACCCTTTTCTGAAAAAGTCTGTCCCGAATCATATGTCTTCCCATCTCAACCTTTGTGTTTAGGATCCGAAAGAAGTTCTTCCTGTAAATGAATGCGCCCTCTTGGTTCACTAACTTGTGCAATATCTTCAATGAAACTTTTCTGCATGAATCTACCATGAATTTGATGGTAGATGGCTTTGGCAAGGGTGGTTTTACCCGATCCTCCCATTCCACATATCCCTATTGTACAAACATCCATGGACTTATTGTTTATAGCTAGAATTAGTTCCACTCGGTCTTGTAATCCAACTGGGAATTTCGTAGCAGACAAAGCTGATAAATTAAGAACGCTCTTAACTATTTTGTCCACTAGTTCAGCATCACTCCTTCAAATTAAATAGAAGTCATGTATTAACAAAGTTAAATCACTATCCTTAAATATGGTTGAGTGAGTGATTTACCTGTGATTGCTCTCATCCCATCCAAAGAAATTTGCAGCTTTGGTTAGTGCGTGGCTCCACCTGGACATGCCATGTTCCAGTTCCTGTTCTGAAAATGTTCGTTGTGCAGTTGCTTTGAAGGCCTTTCCAAAATCACCCTTCTGAAGACGTACATCAGAGGGCTGAATTTCATAATATACAGGCAGAACATGTCGGCAAAAAGTTTGGTGCCATTGAATGATTTGTTGAAGCTGATGAAGACACCAAGCAGATTGAGAATATGTTTTGGTGAAAACAACTATTACTATCCGACACAGATTGAGAATCGGTTGTTGGATGTGCGTTGACTTCACTGCATTGTCGTAATGAAGGAGAGTGGTGAGTCCAACAGTAGAGAGAACAGAATCGAGATGAGAAACAAATTTCCTGCCTATTTCTTCTCCATCGCAGTTGATGAGCACATCGTACTGCCGTGGGAGTTTGGATGATGAAGATGCGAATTCCATGGAAGGAATTGATGATGAGAGGTAATGAAGAGTTAGAAGAGAAAGCAATATTAATGAAACACTGTGAAAGCGATTCAAAATACGTTTTTAATTATGGTGGAAGCGTGTTAAGACCATCGCAGAACCGTTTATACTTTGAACCAACACCCACTTTGAAACAGACAATAATATACTAGCATTCGCGAATGTTAATGCATTTTTCTAATATGCATCATGTTATATTAATAATAGATGATATTGTAATGTTATTAAGTTAATAAACAAAATAAAATTATATTTATCAAAAATAAAACAAGATATATGGAGAAAATATGAGACATAACTATTGATGAATAGGAAAAAAAAAAAAAAAAAAGTAAATAATTTTATAAAAACTTGTAAAAATAACCATTAATTTTTAAAAATTTAATAAATAATTATATTGTAAAGGGTAAAGTTGAAATTATGAAATGTAGACACAAAAGAGAGAATTCTCTCTTTATATATAGTTATAGATCCCCCTAATCACTATGAAATATTTTCTATTTTATTTAAAATTACATATTAACTTTACTTTTATTTTAAAAACATCGAGTCTCTTGTCGCTTTAAATAACATGATCATCTTTTACAGTACACAACACACATATATTTGGAAGACATCAAAATTTTAATTAATTTATATGATTACTTCAATATCATTTTGTTATAATTTTTAAATAAATATTATTTTTTTTATTTATATTATTAGATAATTTTCAACAATTTAATCAATAATTTATCATTTCTTTTAATCCTGCAGTAAAAAATTACTTCCGATGAGACCAAATGCATCTTTCATTCATAACAATTCTCGTCACCTCTATTTTAATCACTTGTTACATATGTTTTTCCCGTAACACTTATTTTTATTTTGATCCCTGAACTTTTATTTTTGTCTTTTCATCCCTGTACTTTGAAAAAAATGTTTTTAATTTCTGTTGAAACTGTTGAAATGACTGACCATGACAACAAACTAATGTGGTTTGATTTAAAATCAAAATTGACATATATAACAAAAGTATTATATTTTCAAAAACTAAAATAAAAAGGAAATGCATGGACTAAACCTTTTTTTTTTACTTTTTATCAACAACAAAATAAACATTTTATTTATCGAAGAAATACATCTTAAAGAGAATCTTTTAAGTATTGGCCAAATTATGGAAAATGGATATTCTCTCCACTTTGAGAAAGATACATGCAAAATTTATGATAGTAGAAAGATAGAAATTGGCCAAGTAAAAATGGAGAAGAGAAATAGAAGCTTTCCCATAAGCTTCAAACCTGGAACTAATATTTCCATGGAGGCAGAAGTTGATGACTCGTGGCTTTGGCATAGGAGATTTGGCCACTTCAACACATATGCCTTAAAGCTTCTATATAAGAAAAACATGATGAGAGATCTTCCATGCCTAAAGGAGAATAATGAATCATGCGAAGGATGTCTCCTTGGTAAACAACATCGATTACCATTCTCGACCGACAAAGCATGGAGAGCAAAAGACTTACTAGAGTTGATCCATATTGATGTTTGCGGACAAATGAGGACGCCTTCACATCACAACAATAGGTATTTCATCCTCTTCATTGATGACTTCTCTAGAATGACATGGGTCTATTTCTTAAAGGCAAAGTCAGAAGTCTTTGGAATATTCAAGAAATTCAAGGCCCTTGTTGAGAAGCAAAGTGGAAAACAGATAAAAGTACTTAGAAGTGATCGTGGAAAGGAGTATACATCTCACGAGTTTGACAAATTCTGTGAAGATGAAGGCATAGAGAGACAACTCATAGTTGCATATACTCCACAACAAAATGGTGTGTTAGAAAGAAAAAATCGCACAGTCATGGAGATGGCAAGATCAATGCTAAAAGAGAAAGGTATGCCTAACACTTTTTGGGCTGAAGCAGTCTACACTGTAGTTTACATTTTAAACAGATGTCCAACTAAG